>Ga0315901_10001283_pt1 | contig 36454 bp, 34 predicted proteins | sample LakEriMetagenome_10_FD_203761 | JGI IMG/M metagenome (GOLD analysis project Ga0315901, IMG submission 203761) | Freshwater fungal communities from buoy surface, Lake Erie, Ohio, United States - Buoy 2 MA116 | ecosystem: Environmental > Aquatic > Freshwater > Lake | place: USA: Lake Erie, Ohio...
GCCTCCTCCGGGGCGTCCGTCCCACGCTCTTACGCACCCGTTTTCATCCATTCCGCTTTTGTTCCGTCTCCATTCCGGTTTTGTACCGGCCCCGACAGGAGAAATGGTGATCGCGAAATGGGGGTTGCATACTGCATTGCGCGCTGCATTGCGGCGGAAAAATGAGCGGTGAAAAGCGGACGCGCCGCTTGGGTCACATGCGGCAGATTAGCAGTTCGCGCTCGTAGATGAGTTCCTTTGGCAGATGGCTTTTCAGATCGAGGAAGAGCTCTTCGTGCGAGAGGATTTCCGCGCGCCACGCGGCGCGGTCGAAGCGCTGGAGGTCGTTGAATTTTTCCTCTGGGAAATCCAAGCCGGTCCACTCGATGTCCGCGTATTCGGGCATCCAGCCGATGGGTGTCTCGCGGGCCATGCCGTGGCCGTTTGCGCGGTCCACGATCCATTTCAGGATGCGCATGTTTTCGCTGAAGCCGGGCCAGAGGAATTTGCCGTCGGCGTCCTTGCGGAACCAGTTCACATTGAAGATGCGCGGCGTCGCGGTGAGCGAACGCTGCATCGAGATCCAGTGGCGGAAGTAGTCGCTCATGTTGTAGCCGCAGAAGGGCAGCATGGCCATCGGGTCGCGGCGCACCTTGCCGATGGTGCCGGCGGCGGCGGCGGTCATCTCGCTGCCCATCGTCGCGCCCATGTACACGCCGCAGCTCCAGTTGAACGCCTGGTACACGAGCGGCATCGTGGTGGCGCGGCGTCCGCCGAAAACAATCGCGCTGATCGGCACACCCTCGGGCTTTTCCCAGTCGGGATCGATGGTCGGGCACTGCGACGCGGGCGCGGTGAAGCGCGAGTTCGGATGCGCGGCCTTCGCGCCAGTCTCCCGTGCAATCTCGGGCGTCCACTGGTTGCCCTGCCAGTCAATCGCCTTTGCGGGCGGCACGTCTGTCATGTCTTCCCACCACACGCCGCTGTCGGGCGTGAGTGCGACGTTTGTGAAAATCGTGTTCTTGCGCAGCGAGGCCATTGCGTTGGGATTCGTGTGCTCGCTGGTGCCGGGTGCGACGCCGAAGAATCCGGCCTCGGGATTGATCGCGTGGAGGCGGCCATCGGCGCCGGGTTTGATCCACGCGATGTCGTCGCCGACCGTCCACACTTTCCAGCCCTGCTTTTGAAAATGCGCGGGCGGGATAAGCATCGCGAAATTCGTCTTGCCGCATGCGCTCGGGAATGCGGCGGCGACGTAGGTCTTTGCGCCCTGCGGATCCTCGACGCCGAGGATGAGCATGTGCTCGGCCATCCAGCCCTCGTCGCGCGCCATCACGGATGCGATTCGCAGCGCGAAACATTTTTTGCCGAGCAGCGCATTGCCGCCGTAGCCGGACCCGTAGCTCCAGATCTCCCGCGTCTCGGGAAAATGGACGATGTATTTTTCCTTGTTGCACGGCCACGGCACGTCCTTCTGCCCCTTCTTCAGCGGCGAGCCGACGGTGTGCATCGCGGGCACCACGCGGCGGTCGCTTTTGTCGATCCGCCCGAAGACCTTCTTCCCGATGCGCGCCATGATGCGCATGTTCACGACGGCGTAGGGCGAGTCGGTGAGCTGCACGCCGATCTGCGACATCGGCGAATCGAGCGGCCCCATGCTGAACGCGAGCACGTACATCGTGCGCCCGCGCATGGAGCCGTTGAAAAGCGCGCGCAGCTTTTTCTTCATCTCAAACGGGTTCACCCAGTTGTTCGTCGGGCCCGCGGCGTCCTTCGATGCGCTGCAGATGAACGTGCGATCCTCCACGCGCGCCACGTCGTTCGCATCGGAGCGCGCGAGGAAACATCCCGGCCACTTCTTCGGATTCAGCCGCTTGAGCGTGCCGCTCGCGACCATCTCGTCGCACAGCTTGTCGTATTCGTCCTTCGATCCGTCCACCCAGTGGATGCGGTCGGGCTTGCAGAGCGCGGCCATTTTTTTCACCCATCGGAGAAGGTGGACGTTTTTGCTGAGCGGCTTGGCGGTGTCGGTTTTTGGCATGGTCGGAGTTCGATGTGCAGGATGTGTGATGCCGGCTCGCGCGCGTCGCCGCACTCCGGATCCGCGTCCTGTTCGCCGATTCACGAACACGACGCGCGGAATCTTGCAAACCATCGCTCGCCGCGATGCCCGCCACGATCCGCCCCACGCCCCTCAGATTCTTGATGGAATCGCCGCGGACTTGAACCTTGACCGTGCGACGGCCCCGCTGCTACCGAGCGCGAACCCCAAGCGATCAGGAAATCATGGCTGACAATCCTTACGAGGCACCTTCCGCAAACCTCAGCGGAAACGAGACGTTTGCTGCGCACACCGGAGGCGTCTCGCAGGGCGTCGTCGAGCAACTGCGGCGGACGAAAGGATGGACGCGGCTCATCAGCGTGATGTGCTTCATTTTGGGCGGGCTGATGCTGCTCGGGGCAATTTTTGGCGGCACCTTGCTTTCCAACACGGATCGTTCCGTGCGCGGGCTGGGCGGACTTGTCGGCGTGATCATGTTCATCTATGGCGTCATGGGCGTGCTGCAGATCATCTTCGGCACGAAGCTCGGCGGCTTTTCCTCCGCCGTGCAGCGGCTGATGTATTCCGCGCGGGAGAGCGACCTCGAGGACGCGCAGGACCGGCAGCGCAGCTTCTGGGTTTTCGCCGGCGTGCTGGTTCTCATCGGCCTGATCATCGCCATCCTCGGCATCTTCACCGCGTATTCCAAGTTCCGCTAAGAATATGGATCGTCCCTACGTCCCCCACACATCGAGTTCCGGCGCAGGCGAAATGTCCGGCAGGGTCACGCCGCAAATCATCGACATCATGCTCCGTACGAAAGGCTCGGTGCGCTTCATCGCCGTGATGCTGTTCATCAATTTCGGCATCACGATCATCAACCTGATCGTCACCATGAATGCTCCGTCCCGGTTTGGCGGCGACGCTGAGCGGTTCGGCCAGTTCATCGGAATCGGCGTGGCGCTGCTGCTCTACCTTTATCCCGCAGTGAAGCTGAACAGCTACGCGAGCCGCATCGGCGCGCTGCTCCAGAGCGCACGCACGGGGGATCTCGAGGCTGCGCTGAACGAGCACCGCGGCTTCTGGCGTTTCGTCGGCATCGTCACGATCGTCCTCGTGAGCATCTTCGTGCTCTTCATCTTTATCGGCATGGTGGCTGCCGTGTCGCGATCGAGCTTCTGACGGCTTCGCGGGCGGACCGCGGAGGCCGTCCGCAGCGCCGGTGAGATCGAAAATGTGGAGCTTGCGATGTGCCCGGACCCTGCGGAACTGATGTGCGGAAAACTATGAGCGATGAACTGAGCAGGCGTTACGCGCGGGTGTCGGATGCGGTTGCACGCGGGATTTTTCCGGAGACGGATTTTTCGCGGCGCATGGAGATCATCGTGGATGCGATCTGGGAGGAATTCGGTTCGCACCGTCCGGTGTCGTGGGTGGGATTTTACCTGCTGCGCGCGGAGGAGATGATCCTCGGGCCGCGCCGCGACAAGCCTGCGTGCTCGCCGATCGGTCTCCACGGGGCGTGCGGGACTGCGGCGCTCGCCGGGAGGACGATCGTGGTGCGCGATGTGCGCGAACTCGGCGCTGCGTACATCGCCTGCGATCCGCGCGACCTTTCGGAAATCGTCGTCCCCGTGCGTGCGCGCGGCGGGCGCATCGTGGGCGTGCTCGACTTGGACAGCCACAGCACGGGCGCATTCGGCGAGCCGGATCGTATCGCGCTCGAACGGATCGTGTGCGAGCATCTCGCCGGTTGTGATATTCCGGAAAATCCGGGGGCCTGATTTTTCAATCTTGGACCGTGCTACTCCGCTTCGGGTTCCCTCGCCTGAGTCGCGCTGCTCTTCTTATCCTTGAGCACGTAGGGCGGCTTGGCCCAGCCGTGGGGCGGGGGAGTGGAAGGCATCGCGGGCGTGCCCGGCAGGCGCGTGCGCCAGTGCTGCACGAGCGCGCCGACGAGCAGCGCGCAGAGGATGAAGACGACGAGCTTGATTTCGTCCCTCGTCATTTCGCGTTCCGGGGTTTCACGCGTTCGCTGCGGAATTTGTCGCGGATGGCCGTGCTGAAGAAGCGGCCTTTCGATTCCGCGGCGAGCAGGCGGCGGAAGATTTCCCCGGGCACTTCGAGGTAGCGGTAGATCGCCCCGGAGTGGAATGCGATCTCCAGTGCCCGCGCCTTTGCATCGTAGCCCGCGGATTCGAGCACGGAGGATTGGAGGGGCTGCCTTTTGATTTCGCCGTCCGCCGCAGCGCGTGCCGTCGCAAGAAATGCAAGCGAAGGCACGCAGAGGAAAAAGCCGAGCACGGCGCGGCGCGAGATTCCGCAAGCTCGGGCCGGTTTTTCCATGGTGGTCATTCCTCTTCGGCGTTGTGCGCCGATCCCGTCAGATCATTTTGTCCCCTCGGAGTCCCAGTTGCCGACGTCGTCGGCGGTGCCGGTGAGGCGGTCGGGGCCGCAACTGAAAACATCGAAGCTCTTCGGATTGTGCCTGCCGGGAAATTCGTACTGGTACTCGGTGCCCCACGGATCGCTTTCGAGCTTGGTCTCGATCTGGCTCCACATGCGCGGGACGGGATCGCCGCCGGGCCGTTCCACGAGGGCGCGCAGGCCCTGCTCGGTGCTCGGCGGGCGCTTGTTTACGAGTTCGTACTGGCCGAGAGCGCCGACGAGTTTGGCCACGTAGATTTTCGCGGTCCCCATGCGGGACTGGTTCATCGCATTTTGGATGTTCGGAATCAGCACGGCCATCAGCGAGATGATGATGATGATCACGAGCAGGATCTCGATGAGCGTGAATGCGGCGTTGGGCTTCGGTGCGAGGCGTTTCATTTGCTGGCCGGTGTGAGGATGTAGTCGAAATGTTTCCAATTATGCTTCAGTTGCAACTCGACGTTGCGGATCGCGATCGTGCCGCTGTCGGCTGCGAGGCTGATGTTCACGGCGTTGATGCCGGAGCGCAGGACGTTGCCCGGCACGACGAACTGCGCGCGCACCCAGCCCGTGTATTGGAAGCGCAGCGCGGGCTCGAGCGGGCGCGATTCGCCGCGGTAGCCGGGGTCGGCGAGGTCGGGCCAGTGGATGCTCGCGTAGCCGGGCTGTCCGTCGTTCGCCACGACGACGGGCGGCGCGGCGAGGTCGGCATTCAGCACTTCGAAGGTGACGATGGCGGTGAGCGGCTGTGCGGTGAGTTCGAACTGCCATTGGGCCGTGGTGCCGGTCGTTTCGCCTCTCGGCGAGAGGCGCGTGATGCCCGTGTCCACGGTCGCCTTCACGCGGCCGAAAAGTTTCGCATCTTCGGCAGGCTGCGCCTCGGGGAGATTGCCGAAGGGATCCGCCACTGCCGCTGCGGGGTGAAAATCAATGGTCTGTTTCGCCGCCGCGTCCTTCAGCGAACTTGCGAGCACGCCGCGGATGTTGCTGCCGTCGCCGGGCACGGCGATGTCGAGATAGTCCGCGCCGTCGAGCGGGACGGTGGCGCTTTCACTCGACGGCAGGCCCGCGCCGACACCCATCACCGGGCCGCGGAAAAGCTCGCGTCCGCTCTCGGTCCACGCGGAGACGGAGGGCTGCACGCCGGGCAGGTCGTCGAAGAAAACACGCAGCAGGATCTCGCGGTGCAGCGTGGGCATGCGGCGCAGGCGCATGCGATAGACGGTCTTCGGCGGTTCGCCGTCCTTCGCGGCGACGGGTTCATTTTGGAAGGATTCAAACCAGATCGGCAGCGCGGGTTTTGTAGCGCCGGGTTTGGAAAGGGCGATGAGATCCAGCCACACGGAGAAGGGCGTGGGCTGCTCGGGCAGGGTGCCGGTCTCCTGGGCAGTCGCGAGCGCAGCGGCGCAGGCAATGGCGAGGAACGGGCGGAGGAACATCGCGGGGAAATTACGGGTGCGGAGCCGGATGGCAAGCATCCCGGCACGAATCGCGCAAGTTTTCGCGCAGGCTGATCCATGCAAGGCGCTTCAGACCACCCGCACGCCGTGGAGTGCGCGGGCGAGGGCGTTCGCGAGGTCGCCGCGCGAATACGGTTTCGTGACCACGTCCACGACGCCGAGGCGGCTGGCTTCCATCTCGGTGGAGGCGGAGACGACGAAGCCGGTGCAGAGGACGCACGGCAGCCCGGGAGCCTGCGCGCGGATGCGGCGGATGAGGTCGAGGCCGGTCATTTGCGGCATGCTGAGGTCGGTGAGCACGGCTGCGAATTCGTGCGTGTGGGCACCGAGTTCCGCGAGCGCCTGCCCGGGGCTGTGGCAGACGGAGGGGCGGTAGCCGAGGCCGGTGAGATAATTGCGCGCGACTTCGGCGACTGCGGTTTCATCTTCGACGATGAGCACGCGCTCGCCGTGGCCGCGCGGCAGATCCGCGGTGCTCTGCACGGGCGTGTGGCAGGGCTTTTCCACGACGGGAAAATGAAGGTGGAAGGCCGCGCCTTTTCCCGGCTCGCTCTCGACGGTGACGATGCCGCCGTGCGCGGTGACGATGCCGTGGACGACGGCGAGGCCGAGGCCGGTGCCTTCGCCGGGCTGCTTCGTGGTGTAGAATGGCTCGAAGATGCGGCGCAGCGTGGCCGGGGCAATCCCGTGGCCGGTGTCGCCCACGCTCACGCGCGCCCATTTGCCGGTGAGGAGGCGCGGGTTTTCGCGGGCAAACTGGGGGCTGCCGGAGATGGTCTCAAGGCCCACGTTCAGCGTGCCGGGGCCGCCGCTCATGGCGTGTGCGGCGTTTGTGGCGAGGTTCAGGATCGCCTGGTGGATCTGGGCGGTGTCGGCGAGCACGTAGTCGTCATCTTTCTGAAGCTCTGAGTGGATCTCGATGGAGGCGGGGGTCGTGGCGCGGAGGAGGTGGAGGATTTCGCCGATGACGGGCTTGAGCGAGATGGCGGATTTTTCCGGCTTGTGCTTGCGGCTGAAGGTGAGGATGCGTCTCACGAGGTCGCGCGCGCGTTCGCCGGCGGTGAGCACGCAGGCGAGATCCTCGGATGAGGGATGGCTCGCGGGGAGCCGCGCGCGGGCGAGTTCCGCGTAGCCGATGACGCCGGTGAGGATGTTGTTAAAGTCATGCGCGATTCCGCCGGCGAGCGTGCCGACAGCCTCCATCTTCTGGCTCTGCGCGAGCTGCTCGAGGAGGTGGTGCTTTTCCTCTTCGGCGGTGATGCGCGCGGTGATGTTGCGGAATGACCAGACGCGGCCGACGATCTTGCCGCCGTCGCGCTGAGGCCGCGAGTCGCGATCGAAGACGCGCCCGTCTTTGAATTCGACAATGTCCGAACTGTATTCTTCGGGATGCGCGTAGAGGCTTTTCACCTTTGCGAGAAATGTGTCGGGATCCTTCAGGTGCCGTCGCACGTAGCGTAGGAGCACCTCGTCGCGCACGTTCGGGTCCACATCGCGCGGGATTCCCCACATCTCGAGGAAGTGCTCGTTGAAGCTGGTGATGCTGCCGTGGAGATCCACCACGAGGACGCCGTCGGAGATCGAGTCGAATGTCGCGTTCAGCATGGAGAGCGATCGGCTGAGAGCCTTCGCTGAGGCGCGTTTCTGGCGGAGCATCCAAGTGAGAAAGGCGATCGCCGCGAGCAGCACGAGGACAAGCGAGCCGCCGACGAGGAGGGCGCGCCCGTGCGTCTGGAAAATCCCCGGCGGGCGTCCGAGCAATTCGGTCCACGCAGGCAGCGCGCTGAGGGGGAGACCGAAGCGCACCATCTGGCCGTAGTTCACCATGCGCCGGTGGCGCGGCTCGGTGATGGTGGGGATTGTCTCGGCGCGTTCACCCCGGTAGAGCCGCTGTGCCAACCGCGCCGCGGCTGCTCCGTGCTCCGTGCCATCGAGCATCAAGCCGCCGAGAATGCCGGGGAGGTGCAGCGGCGCGCGCAGTCCGTAAAACGGCACGGGGCAGTGCTCGCGAAGTACCGCCATGAAGTAGCGCGCAAGCCGTGAGCGGGTCGTCAGCACGGCGGAGTCCGGCGGGAGCGCCTCGATCGCAGCGAAGAGCTGCTGGCCATTGTCCGTCTTCGGCAGTTCGAAGCTGATGTCCGGCGCATCCGCGGCGCACGATTCGCGGATGGCCTGCAACTGCGCCCTGCTCGCGGCTTTGACGTCATCAAGCATGACAAACCGGCGGAGATTCGGCTGAAGCTCGCGTGCAAGCTGGAAACTGCCGATCGTGTCGTTCACCTTGGGCGCTCCCGTGAGCCACGGGGGAGGCGCGTGCTTTCCGATGCTCGGCGTGCCGCAGAAGACGCCTTGCGAGCCGGGGAACAGTGTGTCGCGATACTTGATGAGAAACGCCGTGGCCCTCGATTCTTGCGCGATGACGACGCGGATTTTTCCCCCCGCATATTTCGCGGCATAATACTCGATCATCCGCTTTTCCTGTTCTCCGCTGCCGTCATTCTGCCAGTCCATGTAATCGATCTTCGGGATGATCGCGGGCGTCTGCTGCTGGAAAAAGCGGGACATCCCATCAACTTCCGTGGTCGTCCACAGAACCGAGGGGCTGCGTGTCGCGAGGGTCAGGATTCCGTGCCGGATGGCTGCGGTCTTCTGCGGTTCGGGCGGAGTTGGATTTGCGGCGCCGACGGCGGATAAAAACAACAGCAGCCCGGCCCAAGACACGAGGCCCGGAAGCACTCCGCGGCGTCGCGCCCAGTGCGCAATTTTTGATGTTCTCATGGGGGAATGAGGGGTGTCGGTTTGGGACTGACGAGGGATGAATAACAGGCGCGACAAATATATTGCAAGCGATTCACTCGTCTAAAATTTGGTACTCCACCGCTGTCTTGCGTGTGGGGCGATTGGCCTGCGAATTCTGCGGCCACGATTCGTGGTCGCCGGTGTTTTCAACTCGACTCGAATGCGCAGGCCGCGGCATGAAACGGCACGATGAAAATCCGCCGCATCCTCGCATCATTCGCCGCGCTCGCATTTGCAGCCTGCTCCACGACGGGGCGGCACGGCGGCGGTTCGGACAGCGACAGCGTGAATGGCACGCCGCTCGGCACCGCGCTGTCGGAGCGCACCGAGGGTGCTTCGTTCCTCGGATCGAATGTGGACCGCTCGCGGTTTTCGCCCGTGCATTTTGGGTTCGACAGTTCCGCCGTCGCCGCGGGCGAGCGGGGGAAGCTGCAGGCCGTCGCGGACTTTTGCCGCAGCGATCGCAACAACATCATCATCGCCGGCTTCACCGACGAACGCGGCACGCCGGAATACAACCGCGGCCTCGGCGAGCGTCGCGCGCTCACGGTGCGCGAGGAATTGATCAAACTCGGCGTGTCCGCGCACCGCTTGCAGACGGTGAGCTTCGGCGCGGAACTCCCGGCGGACTCAGGCTCGAACGAGTCCGCATGGGCGAAAAACCGGCGCGCGGAATTCGGCGTCGTGCGGTGAGGCGCGGCGAATGGCGTGGCCAGCAGTAGCCGCCGACGGCGGGAGGAGGGCCGATCTAAAAAGTGCGGGATGACGAATGACGAACTGAAGCGCGTGTGCGCCGTTGTCATTTGTGATTTCTCATTTCCCAATCGCCCAGCCCAGCCCGCGCACGAGGCGGTCGGCGAGGCGGTCATTGTGGTGGCCGGGGGATTCGTAAAATGTGACGGGCGACTTCCGCTCGCGCAGCACCTCCCAGATTTTCCGCGCGCCGATGTTCGCACCGAATTCATCGTGCTCCGCGCCGTCGAGATAGACGCGCTGCGCCGGCGCAAATGCGTCCGCGCGCTTGCGCACGACGTGCAGCGGGTCCACGTCGAGCCAGCGCTGCCACGCTTGCTGGCGGAAATCCCCCTGCTCGTCGTATAGCCATTCGAAGCGCCCCGGCTTCCCGGCGACCGGCGCGTAATTTGCGCACAGGCCCATGACCATGTGCGCGAGGCCGTCGCCGGGCAGTCGCGCCTTTGCGCCGGAGGCCATCACCTTTTCGAGAGCCGCCGGTGTGATCGCGCGCACCGAGGGCTGCGAGACGATCCTCTTGTGCGTCACTTCAAAATCGCTGTCCGGCGACAGCGCGACGACCGCCGCAAACTGCGCGTGCCGCGAAATCGCGAGCATCAGCGCGCCGTAGCCGCCGCTCGAGTGTCCTGCGATGATGCGCGGAAAAGCAGCCTCCTTTGCGAGTGCGTAGCGCGCCTCGACGGCGGGCGCGATCTCATCCGCGACATAGTCCGCATACTCGCCCGTCGCGCCGGAATTCAGGAACTGGCTGCCGCCGAAATGCGAACGCCCATCCACCACCGCAATGCGCAGCGCGAGCCCGGAGGCCGTCATCTTGTCCACCGTGCGGGCGAGCCAGCCGCCGCCCTGCGCGATCACATCCTCCGATGATCCGCCCCAGCCCGGCAGGTAGATCACGAGCGGCAGCGGCGCGTCATTTTTCGATCCGTCCGGCACAAGCACCGCGACGCGGCGCGTGCTGGGATCGCCGGCGGGGTTGTTCTTCAGTTTCGCGCTGCGCACTTCGAGCACATCGAGCCGCGCCGCGGAGAGCGGAGCGGATGTGAGTGCCGCGAGTGCGGCGAGGAGCGGAAGGAGCGGGAGTCGGCGGAGGAATTTCACCGCGGACGTATGGCAGAGAAGCGCGCACGCATCCATACGGTTATGGATCGGCTTCGCGGGAGCGAGGGGAAGGAAGTGCTCAGTGCCCAGTTGTCAGTGCTCAGACTCGAAACGTGCGACCATCGAGCACTGAGAACTGAGCACTGAGAACTGAGAACTGAGAACTGGGCACTGAGCATTGAGCACTGGGCACTGGGCACTGAGCACTTCCCCCACTGCGCGTGTGATTCGCTTTGTCGCCTAACGCATTGTGGATTAAAAAGTGTGGCCGCGCGGAATATGGAGACGTCGCAGTGGATGGCGCAATGCGGACCGGGCAGGGCGGGTTTCCAAGGGCGTGATGGAATCGCGGCATTTTGGCATGTCCGTGGTCGGCGGCAAAGCCGGGGCTGCCTTGTACCCAATGTTCACGCATCAAAATCGCGACAGCGGTGAGCGGAAGCTTTCGGGTGGAGCACGCGACTCGCGTGCTGTCTGCGGCGACTCGCCGCAGACGCCCGATGTTCATGTGTTTGTGAGCGGCATACAGATTTGAAGACGCGCAGATTCGGAAATCCTGTGTGTTTCCTCGGACGCCACGAGGTGTTTCCGGCGAGTCGCCGGAAGCAGCACGCGAGTCGCGTGCTCCACCCGGGAGTCCCCGTCGCTCGCCAGCGTCATTTTGATGCGTCAGCCCTGGCCTTCAATCGGAAATCGTGGAGCCTCGCGCTGTGCATTTGCGTGCGCAACAAAACGACGGGCAGGCGCATTGCGTCCTGCCCGTCGTCTGATGAGGTTTCAGGGCACGAAAGACCCTGCGCGGGAAGTGTCATCCCGCGGGAAATGTGATGCAGAGCGCGGCGTGTTCCGCCGCACTTTTTGCGAATGCGTGTGAGCCGGACTAGTAACGATCGCGGCCACCGCCGCCACCGCCACCAGCGGCGCCGCCGCCATAGCCACCACCGCCACCGCCGCGATAGCCACCGCCGCCGCCGCGATCGGGACGGCGTCCGCCGCCGCCGCCGCCGCCGCCACGATCACCGTAGCCGCCACGGTCACCGCGCGGAGGTCCGTCGAAAGAACGCGGAGGGCGGTCTTCTTTCGGGCGGGCGATGTTGACCTGCCACTTGCGGCCGTCCACTTCCTTGCCGTTGATGGCTTCGATGACGCGATTCGCTTCCTCTTCCGAGGACATCGTGACGAATGCGAAGCCGCGCGAACGACCGGTTGCGCGGTCGAGCATGAGGCTGCATTCGGTGACGGTGCCGGATGCGGCACAGGCTTCTTCAATGGCTCCCTCGGTGGTTGCCCAGGCGAGGTTGCCGACAAACAATTTGTTGTTCATGGATTACTGTTACTTTTGTTTTTGCCGCAGACCGACATGCGACTCTGGAGAGGCGCTGAACTGACACTTGGCAAAAACGCCCGAGCCGCACACTTATGCTGCTCCGGCGACTGCAAGGACTGCCCGGCTGTCTAACGACGGGGCGGAAATTGTGCAGAAGCGCGGCGGCTGGCAAGCAAGAATCGGTGTGATTTACGGGGTGCGAGTTGCCTCAAATAAAATGACACCGGGGCGTGGGAGAGGAGGAGTGGAAAAAGGAGTCGTTGACTCACGGAAGAAAGACACCGGGAAGGGGGGGGTGAAAATGAGCCGGATGATGAGTGCGGAACTGCTGCCCAAATGGAGGGAACGTTATGAGCGGCGGGGGCGGCAAGGGCGCAGCCGGATGCTGGATGAGGTGTGCGAGCAGTTCGGCTACAGCCGCAAACACGCGATCAAACTGCTGAGGGCGAAGCTGCCGTTGGCCAGCGGGCGGCCCAAGCCCGGGCCGCAGCGTGTGTATGGCGAGGAGGTGCTGCGCGTTGTCAAGGCGCTGTGGCTGGCGAGCGAGCAGCTCTGCGGCAAGCGGCTGGCCCCGGCGCTGGAACTCTGGCTGCCGTATTATGAGCGTCGCGAAGGACGGCTGCCGGTGCGGCTGCGGCGCAAGGTGCTCGCGGCCAGCCCGGCGACGCTGGACCGGCTGCTGGAGCCGGCACGCATGGAGGCGCCGCGGCGCGCGATGGGCGGCACCAAACCCGGGAGCCTGCTGCGCACGATGATCCCCATTCACAACGAGGCGTGGGCGGTGGATCACCCCGGCTGGATGGAGGCCGACACGGTGGCGCATTGCGGGGGCAGCCTGGCGGGGGAGTTCATCTGGAGCGTGACCTACACGGACATCTTCAGCCAGTGGACCGAGCAGCCGCGGCCTCTGGAACCGCGGAGCGGCAGGTGTAGTGGAGCGCACGCGGGAGGTCGAGGCGGCGCTGCCCTTTGTGCTGCTGGGTTTTGACAGCGACAACGGCGGTGAATTCATCAACCACCACCTGTGGCGGTATTTTGCCGAGCGCAAAGAGCCCGTGCGATTCCTGCGCTCGCGGCCCTACCACAAGAACGACAACGCGCACGTGGAGCAAAAGAACTGGAGCCACGCGCGGCAGCTTCTGGGCTACGAGCGGCTGGAGATCGCAGAGCTGCTCGAACCCATCAACGCGCTCTACGCGGAGGTGTGGAGTCCGCTGCAAAACTACTTCTGTCCGTCCTTGCAACTCAAAGAAAAGAGCAAGCAAGGCAGCCGCTATATCAAGCGCTACCATCCAGCCCAGACCGCGTGCGCGCGCCTGCTGGCGTGGCCCCAATGCCCCCGCGCGCGGCGGCGTGAGTTGAGAGAAATGCAAGCCGGGCTCGCCCCGATGGCCCTAGTCGAGGAGAAGGAGCGGCGGCTGCGGAAAATCTTTGCGCTGGCGCGGCGTTCCAGTCGCCCTGCGGGCTCCTTGCACGCCGCGCCAGCGCAAGCCGCAGCACACCAATAACCACGGGTTTTGGAACGCTTTATTCAGCGATGGGCTGAGCGGGGCCTCTTGAACAGCGCGCATCGAGTCCTTAAGCGTGGACTCTGCCGCCCGGCGTCCACTAGGATTGCGGGGATGTCACTTTGGAAAACAATCTCACGCGGGCACTGTGCGCCGGTGCTCGCGGTTGTGCTGGCGCTGGGTGCGCATGCGGCGAATCCACCCGAGCCATTTTCCCGCACGCCGTATTTGCAATTTGCCAGCCCGACGCTGATGCACGTGGTCTGGCGGACGCAGGGGCCGATCGAGCCTGTGGTGCGTTTTGGGTAAGAGCCGGGCCGGTTCGACAAAGAGGTGCGCGCCGGCGGGATCGTGGTGCGGGCGTCGCTGGGAGCGAAGTCGCAGCCGGTGGCGCCGGGATGGGAGGCGCTGATGACGCCATGGAATCTGGCTCTTCCCAAGTTACACTCTGCGCCGGTGGGGACGTTTCAATACGAGGCGAAGCTCAAGGATCTGGAGCCGGGGACCACTTACTATTACGCGGTGTTTGACGGCGCGAAGAGGCTGACGCCGGAGGATGCGTCCTATCAGTTTTCCACCCATCCAAAGCCGGGCATCGAGCGGCCGGTGAGATTCTGGGTGATCGGCGACAGCGGCACGGGGCGGGCGCCGCAGGTTGCGGTGCACGAGGCGATGCTGAGGACGGTGGCGGCGGAGAAGCAGCCGCTGGATTTCTGGCTGCATGTGGGGGACATGGCTTACAACACGGGGCGCGACGTGGAGTTTCAGACGCGGTTTTTTGAAATGTACGAGCGCACGCTGCGCAACAAGGTCTGCTGGCCGGCGATGGGAAATCACGAGGGCGCGACGTCGAGCGGGAAGACGGGGATCGGGCCGTATTACGATGCGTATGTGGTGCCGACGCGCGGCGAGACGGGCGGCGTGGCATCGGGCACGGAGGCGTATTATTCGTTCGATTACGCGAACGTCCATTTCATCTGCCTCGATTCACACGACCTCAGCCGCAAGCCGGGCGACCCGATGGCGAACTGGCTCAAGGCGGATCTCGAAAAGACGAAGGCTGACTGGCTCGTCGCGTTCTGGCATCATCCGCCCTACACGAAGGGCAGCCACGACAGCGACAAGGAGGCCGACCTCACGGAGATGCGGAAGCTCATCATGCCCATCATTGAGGCGGGCGGGGTGGATCTGGTACTCACGGGGCACTCGCATATTTACGAGCGCTCAATGCTGATGGATGGTGCCTACGGCACGCCGACGGTCTCGGACAATGCGATCCTCGATGACGGAGACGGCGACCCGGCTGGCGACGGAGCGTATCGCAAGAGCAAGGGCATCAAGGCGCACGAGGGCACGGTGCAGGTGGTGGCCGGGAACGCGGGCCAGACGCTCGGGCGCAATGGCTCGATGCCGGTGATGCGCAGCATCGTGCTCGAGCACGGCTCGGTGTTGGTGGATGTGAAAGGCGACACGCTCACCGCCCGGATGATCAATCGCGAAGGCGTGCAGTCGGACATTTTTAGCATCGTCAAGCGCGGCAGCGTGACGCCCGTGCGGATCGCGCTGCCCTGGATGCCGCCGGAGTACAAGAAGCCAGCAAGCCCCGTGAGAGTCGCCGCCGCCCCCACGGTGGGTCACAAGGCCGTCGTGCCGCTGGGCGCTGAGTGGCGATACACCTTTGAGCTGCCGGTGCGGGGGAAGGATTGGACGCAGGCGGGATTCGCAGCCGATGGCTGGAAGACCGGGGCGGCGGCGTTTGGCCACGGGAAGGCGGTTTTTCGCACGGATGTGCGCGGGATGCGGGGCACGCACACGGTGCTCTACGCGCGGAGGGAGTTCGAGATCGCGCAGGTGGATCGCATCACGGAGATGGGCTTGCAGATTGATTTCAGCGACGGGTTCATCGCGTACATCAACGGCAGGGAAGTCGCGCGCAGCGGCGTTGCGCGCAGCAGCGGGCGCAGTGCGCAAAACGTGAAGGCGCGCGAGCAGAAGGGCAGCCAGTACTTCGTGCTCCCGGACCCGAAAAGGTATCTCAAGGACGGCGTCAACGTGCTCGCCATCGAGGGCCATGCCAGCAGCGCGGACCGTGCGGATTTTCTTCTGAGCCCCACGCTCGTCATCAAGGACTGATGCGCCCCGCCGCCGTCCATCTCTGGCTCGCCGCGCTTGGTTGCATCGCTCCCTTTGCAGCCATCGCGCACGAGGGCCCGGAGCACGAAATCGAGGAACTCACCGAGCGGATGAACAAGACCGGCGTTACCGCGGATCTGCTCTCGGAGCGCGCGGTCGAATACCGTGTCCTCGGCAAGATCCCGGAAGCCACGAAGGATCTGGAGCGGGCCGCTGCGCTTGCTCCGGGATCGGTGGGGATCCAGCGCGAACTCGCGCGCGTTCTTTTTCTTGGCGGCAAGCCCTCGGACGCCATGGCGACTGTCGCACGCGGGCTTGCGCTCAAGACGGAGGAGCCGGCGGATATTGCTTCGCTGCGGATGCTCAGGGCGGAAATCCTCCTTTCACAGAACGAAAACAGGAAGGCGCTCGAGGATTGCGACGCCGCGCTGAAATTGCACCGCCAGAACCCCGAGTGGTATCTCATGCGCAGCGACATCCAGCGCCGCCTCAAGGCGCACAAGGAACGTGTCGCGGGACTGGACGAGGGGATTGCGGAGACCGGCGCCGGCGTGCTCGGGATCGAACGGGTGGAGGCGTTGATTGACGCCGGGCAGTTTGCCGCGGCGCTGAAAGTCATCGAGCCGGAATTGCAGGACTCGCGCATCAAGAGTTCGTGGCTCATCCGCCGAGCGCGCGCATTCAACGGTCTTGGAAAGACATCAGAGGCCGGGGCAGATTTGAAAGTGGCGCTGGAGGAAATCGGCGCGCGGCTGAACCCGAAGAGACCATACCCCCTCACTCCCCGATAGCCGTCCGCATTCTGACCGTTTGCGGTGCGGCGGGCGCGGAAGCGAATTCCTTGCAGTCCCGCATTCAAGCGCACTTTTTCCGGATGAAGTAACACCGTCCCGGAAAGATCGCAGTTCACGGATAAAGCCCCGCAAGAGGCCGCACGCGCCGCGCAAATTACCCTCGCAGGGGACCGCTCCTTTACGGGCGCTTCCGCGTGAGCATAATTTCATTTCCCTCCGTGTCCACGCACATGGCCAAATGCGGTGCATCGCCATCTTCCGGCTGCGGTTCACGTACGAGCTGACCGCCTGCCGCCACGATTTCCGACGCGCCCGCGATCACATCGGGCACTTGGAAGCTGAGCCCCGTCCACGTCCGCTTTCCTTCGCCCCCGCCGTGTATGCCGATCACGCCGCCACAAACAGACACCTCGCTGATGATCTCATTCTGCTTCAGCACCGTGCCGCCGAAGACCTTGGCGTAAAAAGCCACCGCACGCGGCATATCCGCCGCCCAGATCACATACTTGAGTCGTTCCACATTCATGCGCCGTGTGTGGCACAGATGCTCTGGAGATGACAGGGAATCTTCCCCAATATTGCATTCCAGACGCCCTCGCAACCATGCACGAGCGCCACGGCAGCAGGCGGGTGGCGAGATCGCCCGCGGCCGAGTCGGAGCCGTCGAGTTGGATCAATTCCTGGAGCATCCGATGTGTCGGGTACTCGCGTTGCGTGAAATTCGCGAAAGCGAGATTGCGTACTTCACGCCGGGTGTCGGGCCTCCGGGTCCGCGAAGACCACACACTGCGATCGCTGGCGAAATCCGTGCTACACGAGTTGAGCGGGTCGAAGCGGTTGTTGCTGCCTCACCGAATTTTCTCAGCCGCCACGCGTCTTCTGAACCGCGAGGACGGTATGGCGTCCAGATGCGGAGCGCGCGGGATGATGAATTGAAACTTCAGCCGCGCCGGGCGCACGCTGCCTGATGCCCCAGCCCCCGAAGATCGTCGTCATCGGTTCACTGAACGTGGATCACACGTTGCGCGTTCCGCACATTCCGACACCCGGCGAGACTCTCACCGCCACCGCCGCCTTCACATGCTTTGGCGGGAAGGGCGCGAACCAGGCACTCGCTGCCGCACGGGCTGGCGGGGATGTTACGCTCATCGGCTGCGTGGGCGAAGATGATGCCGGCACCCGATACATCGAGCATCTGCGCAGCGAAGGCATCCACACCGGGGCCATCATGAAAGCCGGTCCGTCAACCGGCTGTGCCTTCATCACGGTCGATGACTCCGGCGAAAACAGCATCGTCGTCAGTCCGGGTGCGAATCACGCGCTCATGCCCATTCATGTTGATGAGCACGCCGCCCTCATCCGCTCCGCCGCTGCCCTGCTGCTCCAACTGGAATGCCCGTTGCCGACCGTGCTCCACGCGATCCACATCGCCACTGCAGCCGGAGTCCCGGTGATCCTCAATCCGTCACCGCTGACTTCTGAATTCATCCGAGCCCGAGTGGAAGTGGACACGCTCATCCTCAATGCGCAGGAGGCGGCCGCGCTCGTTTCCATGACGCACGCCGAGATCGACGCCGAGCCGCAACGCGCACGCGCCGCCGCTCATTGCCGGCAAATGATCATCACCCGCGGCAGCGATCCCACGCTCGTCATCACCGTGAGCGGAATCCTGAAGATCGCGCCGCCGCAGGTCATCCCCGTGGACACCGTGGGTGCGGGAGACGCCTTCGCGGGGGCGTTCACAATCGCCAGCGCCAGTGGCATGGCGTTGGAGGAAGCAATCCATTTTGCCAACGCCGCGGGAGCACTGGCGACGCAGGGCATCGGTGCACAGCCTTCGATTCCGGGGCGCGATGCGATTTTTTCGCTCATTCCCGTTCGTTCCTGAGTTTGCGCTGCCTGGAACAAACTGCGCCGCAGTTGAAATCTTCAAACGCCCGAGCGCCCGATTTCGCCTTTCTGAAGCCCGCCGCAGGATGAAATTGTCATACATCAACTGCGGAATTTAGGATTATTCAATTTGCACCGCTCTATAATTTCCCCTTGGACGCGAAATCAATCACGCCGCGAATTGAGACTTGCATCGCTCTATCCCCGGTTATCACGGTTCGATCCGCAAACCCAAATTCCACTGCGCACTGCCGCTTTTAATCTCAGACCATGAATGTTCTCATCACCGGCGGCGCAGGATTTATCGGAAGCCACCTGGCTCGAAGCATTCAGGAAAAAGCCACCGTGCGCGTGCTGGATAACCTCCGCACTGGAGCGAAAGCGAATCTGGCGGGAGTGCGTCACGAATTCATCGAAGGAACGATTGCCGATCGCGACACGGTGCGGGCTGCGGTGCAAGGGGTGGACTTCGTTTTTCACCTGGCGGCGATGGTGAGTGTCGCGGAGTCCATGACGCAGCCTGTTGAGTGCGTCGCGACCAATACCACCGGAACGCTGATCGTCCTTCAGGAGGCGGCACGGGCGAAGGTGAGGAAGCTGTGCTTTTCCTCATCCGCCGCCATCTACGGCGACAATCCGATCGTGCCGAAGGTCGAAACCATGATGCCGGAGCCGCGCAGCCCGTACGCGATCACGAAGCTCGATGGCGAATTCTATTGCGGAATGTTCCAGCGTGAGGGGCTTCTCGAGACTGCCGCCCTCCGGTACTTCAATGTCTTCGGTCCCCGGCAGGATCCGCGCGGTTCGTACGCCGCTGCCATTCCCGCTTTCATCGAGTCGGCGCTCGCAGGACGGCCTCTTACAATTTATGGCGATGGGGAGCAGACGCGTGATTTTGTGAGCGTGCTGGATGTCGTGGCTGCAAACGTCCACGCCGCGACAACGCAGGGTCTCACGGGTGTCTTCAACGTCGCGAGGGGCGGTCGCATCACCGTCAATGAACTTGCCAGGAAAATCGTCACGCTCGCAGGATCCGCATCGCCGATCGTTTACAAGCCCGGGCGGCCCGGCGATGTGAGGCATTCCACGGCGTCGGTCGAAAAACTTCGCGCGACCGGCTTCGCGCCGAAGTCCGGTTTCGACGAGGCTCTCGCAGCGACGGTGCACTGGTTTCGGGGCCGGTGACGCCGAGGGTGGACGGGCCGCCACTCCCGGAACTGTCCAACTCGGACGCTTCGCGAACGATCCGTTCCCGGAAATCTGCGAACAACCCCATGCCTGCCAGCATCGACGCCTCAAAACGAAAGACTTTGCCACCGGATACGCCTCCGAGTATGCGTCAGACCCTGATGCGTCCGGGCGACAACCTCAAATTTTATTCCATTCAGCATACGCCCGACCGGGCTGAGCGAGGCTGCCTGGATGCATCACCGCGTCGTGCCGATGTACGGACGGTCGGGCAACAGTTGGCCGTGCGAGGAAGCGAATGGTCAGCAGCAGAACCGGAGGAAATGCGTTTGAGCCGGGTGCTGCGAGCCGCGGCCACTGTGCGCCTGCGCTGCACACTGGCTGTCTGTGCTGCGGTCCTGGCGCTTGGCTTTTCCGGGTGCAAGACGATGGACCGCGGGGCCGATATCGGGCACTACGAGGTGTCGGTCAAAAGCACGCCGTTTTATTCCTACTGGTCGGGGCGAAGCTCGGCTCCGGATTTCATGCTCCCAAAGGGGACGCACTTGGTGGCCTTGAAACGGGAATTTGGATTCACCCGTGTGGTGACGGACGCGGGGCACATGGGCTACGTGACGCCGACGGCCTTGACGCCCACGCGACCACCTCAGACTCCCCGGAGAACGAACGTGAATTTTGCGGCGCTCCAACGCCTCCCATGGGGCGGCGGACGGAACGGTATGAGCTCGGCGAACGGTGCCGCGGTGCTGCAGGACGGTTCGCTTTTTGGCAGCAACGATCTTCCGCCGCTCTTGCCGCGTGATCCGCTCCAGCCGGGCAGTTTTTTACCTGGATTCCGGATCAGTGTGCCGCCGCGGAGTCTGACCGAACCCGTTACGGAAGTGAAGCCGCCCAACGAACGGAAACCGCCTGCCAGGACGAATCCCGGCTCCCGCGGGAAGAACCCGACCGGCGCGGGCGAGGAACAGACCCCCTGACTTGCCAGACAGATCCGCGTTTTGGCCGCTCGTGTTTCGCGCGTCGCACGTCCAATCTCGTGAGACTTTCAAATGACGAACATCAGCTTGCTTGCCGAAAAAATCTGGAAAAGCGGAGGCACGCCGTTCCTTGGTGAACACCGCACGGATTGTTCCGTGGAAATGCAAACCGGCAGAAATCGGGAAGGCCATCGAAAAAAAGGATCCGCATTCGGGTTGCTTCTCGCTCTGTCGCTGTCGTTCGTGGCGGCGGTCACCGGCGCTGAACCTGCCGCCGGCGTTTACCGCATTGGCCCCACGCGGTCGCACCGGACCATTCAGGAGATCGAGGGTTTGCTCGTCCCCGGCGATCTGGTGCTCGTGGACGGCGACCAACGCTACGATGGAGGGATCACCTTCAGCCAAGCAGGTAAGGCCGATCGTCCGATCACCATCCGCGGCGAGAAGATGAACGGAAAACGTCCGCTGATTGCCGGCGGTCGCAACGGCGTTGACTTTTCCCGCAGCCATTACGTGTTCGAGGGATTCGAGATCGTTGACGTCGCAGGCCGCGGCCTGAATCATCGCGCCGACGATATCACCATCCGCGATTGCGTCGTCCACGCATGCACGAACGGCATCATGTCATCCGACCATGGATCCGGCAGCCTGACCGTGGAGAATTGCGAGGTCTATGACTGCGGCGGCGGCGATGCGGATCATCAGCTTTACATCGCCACGGACGAGGAGGCATGTCCCCGAGCCGTCTTCCGGCTGCAATTCTGCTACATCCACGACGGCAGGGGCGGCAACAACGTCAAGTCCCGCGCGGAACGAAACAACATTTACAGCAACTGGATCAGCAACGCTTTCTACCACAATCTGGATCTCGTCGGTGCGGATCCGGCCAGCGGTGTTCCTGCGGATCGCGCCAGGGAAGACAGCGACGTGGTCGGTAACGTTTTGATCGCCGCCAGGAACGGGCGGAACGTGCGCATCGGCGGCGACGGCACCGGCCAGAGCAACGGCCGCTACCGGTTCCTGAACAACACATTCATCCATCGTTCCAACAAACCGGAGTCGCAGATCCACGCGCGCTTCGGCGTCGAGAGTGTGGAGATGCACAATAACGTATTCTCTCCGGGTTCCGGAGCGGTGTTCGAGGATGCGCGGGCGGAATGGGTCGGTGGCGTCCGCCGGGTGAGTGGGGCGGCAAATTGGGTGCATCGCTCTGCACGCGGAGTGCCCGCTCAGTGGGTGCGGACAATTGCCGGCGTGGACGCGGGCTTCTCCGGCCTGAAGGCGGACCGGCTGCGCCCGGTGGCAGAATCGCCGCTCATCGGCGCAGGCGTCCGCACCACGGCCAGTCCGCCCGATGCGCCGTTTCCGAATCCGCTGGCGGCTGCGGTTCATCACCCGCCCGAGGCGCGGCTGCAGACCGTTGGGACCGCCGAGGTGCGGGCGGATCTGGCGGCACCGGCAATCGGGGCCTTTGCATTACATTGGCGGACGGCGGAGGAATCGCCCCGTGACGGTTCCCTCCGGAAGTGACGGTCCGGGTCGTGCGGTGATTGACGCGGGCACCCATTCCTTTCTAGAAACGTTCACACATGGTTCGGAACCTCATTAAAAGATCCCAGGCTCTCGTCGCTCTCGCCACCGCCGTTCGCTCACTCCCGTCGGATGCACGCCGCTTTGGAGCCTGGCTGGCCCGGCCGAAACTGATTCGCTCCTACCTGCAGGGCCGGGCCACCCGAAAACTCCAGATCGGCAGCGGGCCCAATCTGCTCGATGGCTGGCTGAACACGGACTATGTCCCGACCCGGCCGGGTCAGGTTTACCTCGATGCAACGAAACCGTTTCCGTTTCCCGACGGAACGTTTGACTACATTTTCAGCGAGCATGTCCTCGGGGAGTTCACTTATCCCGTCGGCCTGTTCATGCTGCGCGAATGTCTTCGGGTCTTGAAACCGGGTGGCCGAATCCGTCTTTCCACACCGAATCTGGAGAACATCCTGACCCTTGCCGGCCCCCAAGGTGCGGAGGAAATCCAGCGGAGCTACGTCCGATGGGCCGTCGAGCGATACCTTCCACAGGTCAAGCAGTGCGAGGCGGCCTTTGTCCTGAACTATTTTTTCCGCGGCCATTCTTTGGTGTTCGTTTACTCGCCGGAATTGCTCACCCTTGCGCTCACGACAGCAGGCTTTGCCGGGCCGACGTTTCACGAACCTGGCCGGAGCGATGATACCACTCTCGCCGGCCTCGAATCCCACGGCAAAATTGTCGGCGAAGACATCAACCGTTTTGAAAGCATGATCGCGGAAGCGACGAAACCGCCGAGTCCGTCGGCACACGCCTGAGTGGTGCGATGCGATGCAAACTTTCCACGGCGCTAAACAGGCCCCCGTGGTGGTGTGATCCAGAAACCCGTGCAACCGCCTCAGCGAAATGGGGCAGTGAACACCCGCGTGTAGGCGCTGATCATTTGGGCCATGTCAAACTTGGCCAGCGCGCGCGTGCGCAGCGCCGCCCCCTGTGCATCCAGGCGCGCACGCTGCGAGGGATCCAGAAGTTCGACGAGCTTTTCCGCCAGTTCGCCAACGTTGCCTTTGCGGAAGAGGTTGCCGTGCTCGCCAAGCAGATCGGGCAACGAGCCTGCATCCGACGCGAGCACCGGGCGTCCGGAAGCCATCGCTTCCAGTGAGACAAAGGCACAGGCTTCGTCCCATTCGCTTGGGATGAGGATGAGCCGCGCAGCCATCATCAACTCTGGCACATCGGGTCGCAGACCGAGAAATTCGATTCTTCCGGCGAGGCCTTTGTCTGCCACTTGTTGTTGAAAAGTTTCGCGCAACGGCCCGTCGCCAGCAAGCAGCAGTCGCGGCATCGCACGCCGACGGTCCGCAATTTGCCAGGCTTCCAGAAGCGTGGCTATCCCTTTGACGCCGGCAATCTGTCCCGCGAAGAATAGCGGTGCGTCGTCACTCGCGTGACCCGTGGCGTTGGCGAATCGCTTCAAATCCACGCCGTTGTAGATGCGCACGATACGCTGCTGAGGCAGGCCGAGGCGTGTCACAAGGCGTTCGCGTTTGAAATCCGAGACAGTGATGATGCGATGGTACAGTCGGCCCAATAACCGACCGCGCAACAGCATCAACAGGCGTTTGAATCCATGCGACTCGCGCAAGGGAATGGAGCTATGATCGCTATAAAATATGCGTTTGACTCCCGGCGCAAATGCAAAACGCAGCACGTGCGGCGACAGCATCGGATAGAACGAAAAGCACAAAGCTTCAGGGCGCACAGCGGCCACCACCTGCTTTACCTTGGCAACATCAAAACAACCGCGCATGCATGCGTCCCAGTGTAATGTGCCACCCGCGGCTTTGAATTGTGTGCAGAACCACTCGGGAGCTTCGCCTGAGAGCAAAAGATGGAGATCGACTCCCTCCGCTCGCAGTGACTCCACCATTGCAAGGAGCCAGAGTTCCAACGAGCGTGGCAACCTTGGAATGAAGTCGATGATGTAGAGAAGTCGGCTAAGGAGCATTGGATTCGATTTTTATTAATGGTTCAGTCCGATGATAGCGGACCGCGTTTTAATTAAGGAGGGAAAGGCCCGATCACGCCAGGTCAAGATCGGAAGCTCGAACAAACGGAAAATCAGAAGCCCTGAAACAAGGCTGCCCGCCACATAGCCGAACACTGCAAGAAAATCTGACATGTTCACAAGATCAAAGCAGAGGATCGCAAGCGGAACATGAATCAGATATATTGAATAGGATGCAGCACCGATCTTCATGGGCCAATGGCAGATGGTTGGCAGGTGATCTGGTAGCTTGAGTGCCACCAAGAGGAGACAGCCACTGCCAATACACACCGACGAGTAGCCCCATGTGAGCATGAAGTGAGTCGATCGGTCTATCAAAAAAGCCGGCATCAGAAAGATGACGCCAACCAGAAGAATGGCGCGCACTGACCATCCATTCAGCCGCTGCTTCCATACAGTATTCCGCACCAGCAGTGAAGCGAGCACACCTGGAATGAAACCATCGGCAACCAGATGTGTTTTGTATAGAAGGGAAGGCACTCTTTCGGGATCCGCCATGAGTCGCAAAATCAGAAAACTAACCATGCCTGAGGATGCGAACCCGATGGCGAGCGCGGGAAATCGCGCCGTCCAGCGAATGATCTGCGCTCCAAAGAAAAGGGCGAGCGTCGAAAGCACAATATAGCTGTGCTCTTCGACTCCAAGGGACCAGGTATGCACGAACATTCTGCCAACGTAGTTTTGGAGGAAAGTCAGTTCGCCTACGACTGCCTTGAGGAACTCCCGGTCGTTTAGATCGAATATCCTCAGCACAATCACTGGCAGGATGATGAGATAGAGCGGCGGCAGGATTTTCAGTGCCCGTCGCACATAGAAGCGGCGAAGATTGAGGCGGCCGGTGACCTGCAATTCACCGATCAACAAACTAAAAATGAGATAACCACTGAGTGCGAAGAAGAGATTCACTCCGATCCAACCGCCTTTCCGAAAAACCGAGATCAGCGGGGACAGCCAACCAGTCCGATCGAGTTCGAGATGTCTGGCCATGACCAGGGCGATGGAAAGACATCGCAGCAGATTCAAGCCCCCTAAACGACGAATCCCCGAACCAGAGGGACTCGTGGGCAAAGTCGGGCTCGCTGGCTGCTCACGCGAAAACTCGTCTGATTCGATGCTCTCGAAGCGGTTTGACATATGATCGGCGGTCGGAAATGGTAAATAGGAAGTCTAGAAAGCCAGCGAATGACGTAATGTCAACTCGGCAGCAGCACCCTCAAGTTTGGCATTCGACGCTTCGCGGAAGAGACGCGGATGGGATTTCCTCGCTCCCCCAACGCCGATTCGCATTCTCGCCGTCCATGTCCGGACTGATGCAAACGCATATTCCTTGCGGTTGAAACCCAAAATTATGTGGTGGACTCGGTGGATGCTTCCTTACTTGATTGCTGGAGTCGCTTTCCAGAAACGGAAAGAACGGGCCTACGATCTGCATCTTACGATATTGGTAGTAGTCCGCCCAGCCATCGCCCGGTTCGACGACCGAGCACTGCGCGCGATCACCGAAGTGCAGGCGCGCCATGCGCGAGATGCGGCTGGCAGCAGCACCGATGTCGAGCATTTGCAAAGCTGGCAGCCGTTCGAGATGCGGCTGCACGAAGGCCCACTGGCCGCGCGTCTTCGCATGATTCGTCACAAAGGTCCTGTCGTCCCACCTTTCGCGCGGCAGGCCATCGGCAAGGAAATAGCGGCGGTGATAGTAGTCATCGAGTTCGCCAGGCTTGAACTCGCGTTCATATCGGCCGTGCCCAGAGCGGGGACAACGCAGCACATTCCGAGTGGGACCAAACAGCAGCCGATTCCGGAGCCACGCACTGCGCAGCCGGAGCGCGAAAAGCACGCTGCCGACCTGATGTCTCACCGAGGTGACGGTGATCCGGCGCAGATGCTCGTCATACGGGTAGCGCTCGGCTTCAGTGCTGGTGCAGGCAGGGCAGTTGGCGGTCATGAAACGTGGACGATCGCGATTCCGAATGAAGTCAGCTTGGAAGACGGACGCAAGGCAATCTTTCAACACAGCAGCGGCGGCCCCCAGTCTGGCGCGCGATGTTTCATCGAAGCGGCGCGGATGAGGTTTCCTCGTTCCCGGCCGCCGCTTAGCAATCGCGAGATTCATCTTTATGCGCGTCGGGATCGGCATCTACGTAGCCGCGCTCGCGCCGGCCCGGTATCGTGAGAGTTTGAACGAAACTGCGTGGCTCGGAATTGCCCGTTATCGCGCATAAGGGTGCCTGATGATGTGGGGCAAAGACCGTGGCGCGGACGCTATCGCGTGCCGGGGTTGGGGTAAAACCGGACAGATCGTGACTGCTCGTGTGGATGTCCGCTCTTGTGCCGCTGGACCGCGCCACAAAAGCAGATGCAAAATTCCTCTCCCGCACGTTCGCGCTGCTTTCCGCAGGGTGGCAGACCGTGTCCGCTGCGTTGATGAAAAGCAATTCTGCCACCGCCTGTCCTCCGTGCTCGCCGACTTCGATGCGGGCCGTTGCGACGTCTGCCCCGCCCTCCCAGGCTTGGAAATCAGCTACTCCCAGCTCGATGCGCTGCGGCATCGCTTGGTGACCGATCCCGCCGCGCCCTAGTCCCCGCAGGCTGCCGGGTTCGCCTGAGAGTTCATCCTGCATTGCCGTCCGCTCAATTCCTCCTTGCTCGCCGACGAGCCCCCGCGCCGCCGTCGCCGCGTGGTGCCGCCCGCATCTGCCAGAGATGGCTGTGCCCAAGCCAAGCCCGGCCCAAAACCCCGCCGTGGCTGCTAGGCCGGTTCCATCGGCAAACTCTGGCAGCACGAATCCTCTCCTCACGACTGGTGACCGGCTCCGAGCAAGCCCATCCTCCTGCCCACCATCGACGAACATTCGGGCAAGATTCTAGCCGACCGCTTCCTGCCCAGCGAGACGACCGAGGCGCCCGTCGCTTGCGACTGTGCCGTCGGTGCTACCTTTTCAAACCGGCCAACGCCTTCTGCTCGCAATAGAGATATCCTCGCACAACGCGCACTACCGCAGCTGCGCCACGAGTCTCCGTCAGGACACGGCGTGGCAGTCCGCCTTCGATGAAAGACGCTCCAAGCTTTAGCCGGTCCGGCATCAGCGCTCTGCGGCCTGCACTTCGCCATCCATCTCCAGCGCCGCTGTTCAAACGACCACTTCATTGAACTGCTCGGCCGCCGCTGGCCCATCGCTCCAACCCGCCTTAAATCCCTCACCGTCATCCTCGATCCCGAACGCCAGTTGCGGGTCATCCCTCACCCTCTTCCTCCTTCTGAGGCTGTCTCGGTTTGGTGGATATCGAGGGGGGCGGCGGGGATGGTTGGTTGTTAGTTCAGTTGGTGTTCGTAGTCCACAGGGGATTGATAGCCGAGTGCGCTGTGGCGCCGCACGCGGTTGTAGAAGGTTTCGACATAGTCGAAGATCGCCAGCCATGCCTCATGCCGTGTGGTGAAGCGGCGGCGGCTGATGAGTCCGGGCTTGAGCGTGCCCCAGAAGCTTTCCATGTGGGCGTTGTCGTACCAGTTGGCGCGGCGGCTCATGCTCGGGGTGATGCCGTGCAGTTACAGCATCCGGCTGTAGTGCTCGCTGGCGTATTGCACGCCGCGGTCGCTGTGATGGAGCAGGCCCGCGGGCAGTTCGCGTCCCAGGACGGCTTGCCGCAGCGCGGCCTCGGGCAGGCTGGTCTCCAGATGTCCGGCAGAGGCCGGGCCGCCGATGCGGCGGCTGCAAAGGTCGAGCACGCCGGCGACGTAGAGCCAGCCTTCCTCGGGCCAGGCATACGTGATGTCGGCCACCCAGATTTGATTGGGGGCCGAGGGCATCGGCATTTGGTCCAGCCAGTTGGGCGCGGGCTCGCGCGGGCTCGCGCCTGTGGTTGCTGTCGGTGGTTTGCCGCGCCGGCGGCCATGCAGGATGCGCTCCGCACAAAATGGAGGACGCTCCCGCGTCACGCATTGCGGCTTGAAGCGCCCGCGTTGCACGCCGTGGAGTCGTGCCGCCCGCATGAGCCGCGCGATGCGGCGCTGCGAGTGCCGCATGCCCTGCGCGCACAGCACTTCGGTGATCTGGGCATCCTCGCGCGAACGCTCGCCGGGCGTGGCGTCGCGCCAGCGGTAATAGCCGCTGCGCGACACCGCGAACGCCTCGCACAGTTCGGTGATGGCGTGCTCGTGCTCCATCGCCTTCATGCGCGCGTAACGCTCGGCAGCGGTCCGGCAAGGATGCCCAAGGCATTCTCTAAAAACGTCCCTTTGCGCCCGCAGGCTCTCATTTTCACGGCGCAGCCTCAGCAACTCCGACTCCGCCTGTTCGGGACTGCGCGGCGGTTCCGGCGTGCGGTAAAGCCTCCGCCAGTCCCTCAGGTTCCAGCGTTTGATCCCCATCTCCGCCGCAAACGCCTTCAGGCCCTTGCCGCTCTTTGCCAGCAGCGCGACGCAGTCGCGCTTGAACCCTTCATCATAACGCTTGCGCAGTTCTCGTGTGTCGGTTTTCGCTTCCATGGTTTTGGTGTTCCCCTGTCCCCGCCGCCCCCCTCGGTGTCCAGCGAACCGAGACAGCCTCATTCTGACTGAGCTTGGCTTACCGTCTTCGTCCATTGCTCCCCCTCAGCCCCTGTCCGGTTTTGCTCCAAAATTTTCTCCGGTTTTCCGCTGCGCCCGCCTGGTAGGAGTTATTCGCTTGCATTTTTGTCGGCTTTCAGTGATTAGGGCGTTCGATTTTGAAAAAATTGCTTCACAACCTTCGCGTTTGGCTAGTCTACAAGAAGAGGCCGCTTTCCAATAGTGTTCTTGGCTTTTTGGGAAGGCGCGGTGCGGATACTTTCATCCGCTGGCGCTGGCCGCGGCCATTGCGCAAACCGTTTGAACGCGCGCAACTTCGTCTCTATTCAGACGGAGGAGGGATTGGCGACGAGGTAATGTGTACAGCGGTCTTCCGAGAAATCCGGCGACGCAACCCGCGATGCCGTGTTACCTTTATCACGCGGCATTCCGGGCTGTTTCGGTCGAATGCAAATATCGATGTGGTGGAGCCCTATTCCGCGGATGCTATCCGAGGCGCCATCCGACTCACGTATGGTCCGTCACGGCCGCCTGCCCGGGCGGTTGTCATACGTTTGGCGGAATGCGTGGGGTTACGATTGCAGAACGATCAACCAGACCTGTTCGATGTGACTCCGTCGCCAGGGGTGAGGGCCAAGATCGATGCGCTTCAGAAGCCGTTGATCATGATTCAACCGCAGACCAGTGGATATACGCCAAACAAGCAATGGTCACTCGAATCGTGGAAGGAATTGATCCGTCTGCTGGTCGCGGAATTCGACGTGGTGGAACTGGGGACAATAACATTCTTTCCCAACCATGAGTTTGGCGGCCGCTTCCACGCGTTGGCAGGGCTAACCACGATTGCGGACTTTGCGTGGATAATTTCCCAGGCTTCAGTTTTCATAGGGCCGGTTTCCGCCGGGATGCACGTCGCCAGCGCCTTCGAGGTCCGGTCGATAATCATCTATGGAGGTTACGAATCGAGCGAGGGTTATCGTTATCCGTTCGTGCGGCCGTTCTACAGCGCGGTGCCTTGCGCCCCGTGCTGGCTGGATGGGCCTTGTCCCTATGACCGTAAGTGCCTCTCGGCCATTCAGCCCGAGGAAGTCTTTCAAGCCGCACGTGCGGCGGTGCTCGATCCTCATTGGACATCGAGAAAATGATGATTGCAAGTTAACAATTGTACTATGCGCATAGGATTGATTTCCAACGACTTTACGGCTGGAAGGCGTCCGAGCCTCGGTGGGATCGGAACGAGCAATCACGATCTCGCCAGTGGGCTCACGACTGCCGGCCATGAAGTCACTGTGGTGGGTGTTTACGGTGATCTTGAGAAAGACTCTGAGTCATGCGAACCCGGCAACGGGCCGAGGGTGGTTCGGCTGAAGGCTTCGCCGGTCTGGTTCCGTTACCGGGCAGGGGCTTGGTTCGACCGATGGCGAGTGCGCCGCTGGCTGGCACGTGAACACCCGCGTCGGCCATTCGATATCATCGAAGTTTCTGACTACGCCGGATGGCTGCCGTGGGGCGGGCCGAAGGGAGTCCCAGTTACATGCCGGTTGCACGGATCGAGCTTATTCTTCGACCGCGAACTCGCCAGGGCGGGCGACGAGTTCGAGCACAATCTGGAGCGGCGAACTTTGAAGATGGCCGATTTCTGGATCGGCCCTTCACGGTATGTATTCTCCAAGACCCTTTCGCTGTGCAGCCTCGAACAACACAATGGGAGCTTCATTTCAAACGCAGTGGACGCCGAAGTGTTTTCACCGTCGAGAACGGACGAAACGGAACCAGGATTGATTGTGTTTGTGAATTCCCTCAATCCCAAGAAGGGAATTGAGCAATTGCTGGATGCCATGAACTTGGTGTGCCAATCGCATCCGGAGGCGCATCTGGCCGTGATCGGCCAGGACGCACACACCAAGCCCGGTGGACGCAACTATCTCAATGCGTTGCTAGAACGGGTACGACCTGAATTTCGGGGACGCGTCACCTTCTTGGGGTGGCTCGATCGCGAGGTCGGCATCCTGCATCACCTTCGCCGCGCGAACGTGTGCTGTTATCCTTCGCACATGGAATCGTTCGGAATCGCGCCGATTGAAGCGATGGCAGTTGCTCGGCCAACCATTTTTTCAAAAACCGGCCCCGGCCCGGAAGTCATTGAGGACGGTGTGTCCGGTCTGCTCTGCAACCCCTTGGATTCTGGCGATATTGCGCAGAAAATCCGGCTGATTCTCGACGACGCGGAGCTGGCAGCGCGGCTCGGTGCGGAAGGTCGCCGGCGAGTGCTCGCACTATTCAACAAGCGCGACTGGATCCGGAGAAATGTCGAATTCTATGAATCGTGCGTCGCGTCCATGCACGCGACTCGGAAACCTGATGCCATCCGGCGGAATTCCTGACCATCGAATCCAATGAAACGTTTTTTGCGCAAGGCCGCCGTTAACTTACTGACCAAGGCGCTTCGGCCCATTTACTCGGGAATCGGATCCATTCTCTGCCAGCACCGCGTTGTGAACGGGTCGGATTCGTCCTGGGTCAGCCCGAATGCGGCGCTCGAGATATCGGGTGATTCCCTGGAGTCGTTGATCCGTCACCTGAATGCCCGTGATATCCAAGTGATCTCGCTCGACGAGGTGCATTCGATTCTCACATCCGGTCGGAAGGTCAGACCATTCGTCGCCTTTACGTTTGATGATGGCTACCGGGACAACGTGACCGTGGCTTATCCAATATTTCAGCGGTACCGGCTCCCTTTCACCGTGAACGTCACGCCCTCATTCGTGGAGGATCCGGGAAACATGTGGTGGTACCGGCTGGAGGATTTGCTTCGCAGTGCGACGTCCATTTCTTTCTCAAATCGAGGCACGGAAGTTACGATGGAAGCCGCCTCTTCCGTGCAGAAGGACAAAGCCTTTGAAACCGTTAATCAGATCATCCTAAGCCTTGGGCCTTCCGAACGTGACGAATTTCTGTACCTGCTATTCGATCGCAATCCCTCCGGGCCGGGACGGGAGAGGCTGGTGATGACCTGGGCTGAAGTCCGGCAACTGGCCGCTGATCCACTGGTAACCATTGGCGCGCATACGATGAGGCATTACGATTTGAACAAACTCACGGACGAAGCTGTTCTCTTTGAGTTGAACGAGTCGCGGCGTGTCATCGAATCTCAGATTGGCAGAAAGGTGGAACATTTCGCGTACCCGTTTGGTGGCCGCAGCGCGGTGGGTCAACGAGAGTTCGCTCTCGTGAAGCAGTGTCAGTTTAAGACTGCCACGACGACACGAAGCGCCAATCTCTTCCCGGAACATGCCTCTCATCTGGAGTGCCTGCCCCGGATCACTTTGAGCGGCGGCTATCCCATTCTGTCGCGTTTTGATCGGCTCCGCAGTGGCGCCCCTGCGGCGTTCAGCAACCGCTTCAGACGACTCGTCACCGATTAAGCGTCCGATTTCTGAACGATGATGGACTGGGTTTATATGAATCTGACATTGCTCGCCGATCCGACGGCGCTGGGCTGGCTCGGCGTAGTGGTGCTTGCGGTGTGGCTTGCGCGCAGGAGGCAGCGCGGACCGGCGTTGTTCGCGGCGACAGTGGCGATCGTGGTTTTCATTGGCGGCGCGACGGATTTTCCCGGGTGGTTGCTGCGGCGCATGGAGCGTCCGTGGGCTGGAAAGAATATCGAAGCACTGCCGGCTTGCGATGCGATTGTGGTGCTGGGAGGCGGGGCGACACCGTCGAGGTTCGAAGCCGGTCGGGTGCGGTTTACGCGATCGATGGATCGCATCGCGATGGGAATCCATCTGGCACGGAGCAACAAGGCGCGTGTGCTTGTAATTGGCGGGGGTGGAGGTGAGTTGGACGGGGTGTTGCAGTGTGAAGCGGACTTGGTGATGGAGAGACTCAAATTCTGGGGCGTTACGCAGTCACCGCCGGAGTTCGAGATCGTGAGTCTGGGCATCAATGCAAACACGCACGACGAAGCGGTGAAAGTGGCGGCACTGTGCAAGGACCGGAACTGGAAGCGGGTGCTGCTGGTGACTTCGGCGTTTCACATGAGCCGCGCTGTGGCGACATTCCAGACCGCCGGGGTGAATGTGGAACCGGTGCCGTGCAATTTTCTGACATCACTGTCGGTGGATCCGGGCAGACAAGGCGTCTTCCTGCCGACCGGTGCCGGCGGCGAAAAGATACTGACTGTGATCCACGAGAAAGGCGGTTGGTGGATTTACAAGCGTCGTGGGTGGATTCGAGACTAGCGCGGTTTAACTTAAAGTGTGGCCATTTTCGGATGAGGGCGCGGAGCGCCGGTGGAGCGTGACCTCCGGGCACGCTTCTTCGGCGCGGCGAAAGCATTCCATCCCGGGAAACGCGCCCGGGAGGTCGCGTTCCACCGGCGCTCCGCGCCGCAAAACCCCGAGCCTGGCACACGGTTACACTTTCGTGAACTGGTCTGGCCGAGGCGAGCGTGTCGTTTCCAAGGATGGCGAGCAAAATGGAGCAGAAATCGGGATGAAACCGCGGGGGCGCTTTGGACTTCCCTGTCAAGGGAGGCGTTGCTATCAAGCGGCACTTTCATGAGCCAACCCCAAGAATCATCCCCGCAAAGCCTGCTCACCGGCCTCCCCACGGGCGGTTCGATCCGGTATGAGCCGTGCATTGACGGCTGGCGTGCGGCGGCGGCTGTGATGGTCTTGGTCGCGCACTTCTTTCCGCTTCGCGAACCGCCGAACACCTGGATGCAGATGGGCGGCGTAGGAGTGACCGTCTTCTTCATCATCAGCGGCTATCTCATCACTCAAATTCTCTTTCAGGCGAAGGAGCAGGTCGCCGATGGACGGTTGAGCAAGGGTGCGGCGTTGAAGCGGTTTTATATCCGGCGTGTGCTCCGCATTGCGCCGGTTTATTACGCGAGCATTCTCGCAATGTGCCTGATCGGATCGAAGCCCATGAGGGATTATGTTTGGTGGCATCTCACGTACATGACGAATTTCGGCCATGTATTCTGCGGGATCGATTTCAGGAATATGGTTCATTTTTGGACGCTGGCTGTGGAGGAACAGTTTTATCTTGTGTGGCCATTGGTCATCCTCTCCCTTGCCCGGAAGCGAGTGGGACCAGCCATCCGCTGGCTGTTTGCGAGTTCAGCAGCCTTGTGTGTGATTGGTGGGGCGTGCGGGTTGTCGTCCTATGGTATGATCATGAGTCTGCCAATCGGTGGGCCGTCGCTTGCGCTGGGTTACGGTGCCGCTCTGGCCTACGGGAGGTATTATGAAGGCAGCGGGTGCCCCCGCCTCGCGCGCTTTTCGCTCGGGCTGGGCCTGCCTTTTTTTGCGTTGTCCCAAGTCGTCTGGTGGTGGCACGGCGGGCAACCGGCGATAAACTTTCCGGAATACCGGCTCCTTTATCCGTGGTCCGTAACACTCTTCTTTGGCTGGCTGTTCGTGAGGTCGCTCAACCAGGGTTCGATGCTGAACAGGTTCCTAAGCCATCCCGTCCTGCGCTATTTCGGGCGCATAAGTTACGGGGTTTACGTCTACCACATGCTGCTGGATGGCTATTATTACTCGATTTGGGCCCGGCTCGGCTTTTCGCCGTCGCTCAGTCCTGTGGCGGAAGGATTCCTGAAATCGGCGACGTCCATTCTAATCGCCGCCGGTAGCTGGCACTTTTTCGAGAAACCGATTCTGTCGCTCAAAAAGCGATGGGCCCCTGATTCAGGCACCCCGCCGCGCACGCCTCGAAAATCGCCAGTGGGTTGATGAAGTGCCTGGCGACCGGCCCTGTAGTTAGCAGTGATGAGTGGGAGCACTGATGATGCTCATGCGGGTTTCTGTCCGTGAAAGTTCCAGCCTTGGGTGTTCAACCGTTTGGTGTCCCACCGGTCCAACGCCAGCAGGATGATCTTCAGCAAGAAGCCGAAGACGATCTTGGTGAGCAGCAGGAGCGGCAGTTTCACGATCTTTGGCAGGCTCCCGCGCTCGATCAGCCGCGCGGTCCAGTGCAGCTCGAAGGCGAGCAATGCGAAATGCCCGCCTTGTGCCTCCTGCTTGATCACGGTGAGGCCCGCATTCTTGAAGAGAAGTTCGAGGCCGATGCGCGTGAAGTTGAAAAAGTTCCACGGTTCGTTGTGAATCGGCGAGGACTGTGGAGCGGTGACGAAGACATGCCCGCCGGGTTTGATCACGCGGGCCAGCTCACCGCACACTTTGGCGGGGTCTGTCACATGCTCGAGCACCTGCATGCACAGGACGATGTCGTAGGTGCCTGTTTCAAACGGCATGGCTGAAACGTCACCGACATGGTCCACGCCGGCGCCGGCGCAAAAATCGAGGGTATGCAATGTCGCGCCGGTCGCCAGAATCTCGTCGCGCATCAGTTGCTCCGGCAATCGGCCGGAGCCTGCATCGAGAACCTTCACCCCCGGAGACATCATGGGAAGGGCCTCGGCACGGATGAAGCGCAGGATCGGATAGCGATCCACCTGCATGCGTTCGTGAAATTTCTTCGACAAAAAGATCCGGCCAAGAGAAGACATCCGACACATTAAAAGGGATTTTCCTGTGCCGTATCAAACGATTTGTAACTTTTTCGATCAGAGAACTCCAAGTTCCCCACATGCGCACCGGGACAGGCTTGGATTGACAGGCTGCGCCGGTCGCGTATCGGACGGCATCAATTTACATGGCCATCCTCGCAACTCTTTGCCACAACTGTGCCAGCCGGGTATCGGCGGGGTGAAACACGCTCAGACAGACGCCGTCCACTCCCCGTGGGGCGAGAGGGCAAGATTTCCAAGTACACTGCTGCCGACGGAGTTGAGAGGATGAAAACGGACTTGCTGTCTGCCAATCTCTGAACTACCGACTCTCAGCCTTCCATTTCTCACCTGATTCAATTATGTCCGCGGCCATTCTCCATCGCAAAACCTGCCCGATCTGCGGGGAAGACGCCAGCGTGCCATTCGACGTGAAGGACATTCCGGGGCTGTGCCGGTGCGGCGGCTGCGGATTCATTTTCACCAAGCGCGTCCCTGCCGAGGAAGACTCGGACCTCTACGAGGAATCGTTTGCCGAGGGCAACATCCACCCGACTTATGAAAAAACCGCCAACGGCGGCTACTACGTCAAGAATGCCGCCAAGATCCGTGCTCTGCTCGCGCGGCTGGAGCAGTTCCGCTCCACGGGTAAGTTGCTGGATGTGGGGTGTAGCGCGGCATTTTTTCTCAGCGTTGCGAAAAAGTGCGGCTGGCAGGGCAAGGGCGTCGAGATTTCCCGGTGGGGCGCGGCGTTTTCGCGCGAGGAGTTGGGCGTGGATGTTTTTCACGGCACGCTGCAGGAGGCCGCGTTCGCGGATGGGACGTTCGATGTGGTTATCAGCAGCCACGTCATCGAGCACATCGGCGACCCGCTCAGCCTGGTCCGGGAAATGACCCGGGTGCTGCGTCCCGGCGGAGCGCTGGTGACGGTCGTTCCCACACAGTTCGTCTCTCCGAGTTGGTTGCTGGCACGCCGTTTCGTGGGTGATCCGCCGCCGAAACACGTCTCGTTCTTCGATCGCCGGAGCTTCAAGAACCTGCTGCGACGCGCGGGCCTGAAGCCCGTGAGCACCGCGTACAATGTCGAACTGACGCGGCTCTACGAACTGACTCTTTCCAAGAAACAGCTTGCCGAGCGCTGGACGCGTCGCAAAGCCGCTGCCGCTGCCCCGAGGGAAGCAGAGGGCACCGTCCGCACGGTCAGTATTCTGCGCGCCCCGCTCGTCCGCCTTGCCAAAGGTGCGGTCAATCTCGCCGCAAATGCCCTGGGCTGCGGCGACGAGTTGCTGTCCATCGCCGTGAAGTGAGGAGTGGCCCGTTTTTTCGCAAGAAGCCGAGAGCGAATCTTCGTTTTGTGGTCAGGTTTTTACACCGCCCGTTTCTGCCAGCCTCGCTTGCTTCGCCCGGCTCATCCAGACT
>Ga0315901_10001284_pt1 | contig 36426 bp, 73 predicted proteins | sample LakEriMetagenome_10_FD_203761 | JGI IMG/M metagenome (GOLD analysis project Ga0315901, IMG submission 203761) | Freshwater fungal communities from buoy surface, Lake Erie, Ohio, United States - Buoy 2 MA116 | ecosystem: Environmental > Aquatic > Freshwater > Lake | place: USA: Lake Erie, Ohio...
TATTATTCAGGAGCTCCGGTCGATCTGCGATTGTCGTCAGGCCCGGCAGAGTAGCCCTAGGGTCGCCACTTCCTTGCTGCAAAACAGCAAGTTGCACGGCCTTCTTCGCGCGTTGAACCAGAGCATTCGCTGCGGCTTCGCGCGCTTCGTTGCGTACATCCTGGCGGGTCGCTTCCTGCTGCAGCGATTGCTGCATTTGCGCAGGTGCTGGCCCTGCCTTCAGTTCAGCAGCGACGGGATTAAAGTGCGCCGGCAGGCCGGGGGGCAGGTTTGCCATCTCGCTCTCCTGGCCTCAGCCTTCAGATACCAGCACCTTGCTGCGCAGCGCTTCGGGGGAAGCCTGGCTCAGCATCTGCCATGCAGCGGCGGGATTGCGCTCGCTGATGGCAGAGAAGGTGGCCCAGAAATCATCACCGCCGCCATTGGTTGCCTGCACGTCGGGAGCGGGCATTTCCATTTGCGGGCGCTGATAGGTCGCAGCCGGGGGAGCAAAGCGACGCTCGTTCGCGGCAACCTCAGCGGCCAGGCGATCCTGGGGAAGCTCGGTGGGGTAGGGACCTTCGGGACCGAAGAACTCGTTGACGTACTCAGCGAGGATCTCGGGATTGGTCAGCAGGGTGTGATACGCGGCATTGTCCTCAGCGGCAGCCTCGATCACGGTGTGTGAGTTCTGCAGTTGACCCTGGATGGCCTGGATTTGCTGCAGAGCCTGAGCGGTCTGCTGGGCCTGGGCGAGGAGAGCGTCCTCGACGACGCAGGCGTAGCGATTCAGCAGGGCAGGGGCTTCAGCGCCGAAGTGCTGGAGAACTTCAAGACTTTCGCTGCTGACGCTTTGCAGATACTCGTCGCTCGCGGCTGCGCTCTGCTCGCTGCTGTAGCTCGGCGCCTGTGCCGGCATCGCCTGGGAATAGGCCGCCGTTTGTGGGAATGCTGAGGTCAGCGGCGCCGTAACGGAGGGAGCCGCCTGGTAGCTCACCGGTGCTTGCAGGTAGGCCGCCGGGGTAGGGGCCGCCTGTTGGGTCGGTGCCGAGTAGGACGCCTGGGGCTGGGATTGCGGCGTCGCGCTCAAGCTGGCGAGCAGACCCTGGTACGCCGCCTGCCACGGGTTGGCCTGAGGCACTGAAACCGGAGCTTCCGGGGAGTAAGCCGGAGCCTGGGGTTGAGCCGTCGGGTACGAAGCTTGGGGTGCCTGCGGCATCGACGGGGAGGCCACGGTCGGCGCGGCCACGCTGGATGGGATCGAGGGCTGCGGGGTCGCCACTGCCGTCGCCATCGTTGTACTGTCCTGCATAGGTCAGTTCTCTCTTAAGGAATTCGAGGGCTCGATAGACGTAGGGCGTCAAATCGAGCTTGGGATCCGCCAGCAGGGGGAGGTCCGGAGCCTGCGGATGCGGGGTCTGTCGCATGTTTTGAATCAGCGACAGGAAGGTGCCAATGCTTTGCTGCGTGGCTTGAGCCATTCGGAATGGATAGCCACTAAGCATTGCGCTGCGCTCTTCGTCGGTTTTATCCGGGAAGAGGTACCTGAGGGCCTCGATGCTGTTAACACCGAGCTCCTGCAGGTTGCGCACAACAATGCTTGAGTTCAGTATATCTTCTGTGGAATCCTCAAAGACTGGTCCCTTCCAGCGCCACTCGATCTTTCGATCGCCGTCAGGGATCAGCCCAACCACACCGGGCGGAAGCTGACGTGCTTGCACCGCTTCGGCAATCTGGGCTTCCAGCGCTTGCTCGAATTGCTGGTATGCCTCCTGGAATGCTGCAACCGCCTCTTGGTATTGCTCGGCATCCGCAAACTCCTCACGCAACGGCACGGGCGGCTCCTCGAGGCCAACGGCAGCGGCAAAGGATTCGCGGAAGATCTTTTCTTCGTTGAACAGCACAAGTGCCAGCAGCTTGCACAGGCCGTAGGTCAACAGCCCGCGGCACTTGCGAGCGGCTGTTGTCGCAGCCCGGCCATACAGCGACTTGACTTCATATGCCGTCGCGCCGGAGCTGATGCCCAGCTCGTCAACGCCACCCATGGCGTTGCGCAGCTCCTCGCGGTACTGGCGTGCGTAGAGGTTCTGATCGCCGCTCACCGCGTCCGGCGTGATGTAGGCGACACGATCGGTGGCCTCGATGTTGGCGATAATCCGAGGCACCTTCACCCCGCCGCCACCACCGCCGGCGCCCAAAGGTGAGCTGAGTCGCGTCGAGGGTCGATTCGCAGCGTAGAAGCCGGCCTGTGAACTGATTGTCGGACGAAACTCGTCACCATCGCCCGACTCGATCAAGTCCTGCTTCGGGCGGCTGGAAACCAAGGTCGGGTTTCCATAGAAGGTGATATTGGCTCGGATATTCTTGATCAGCTCATCGTGCGTCACGATGTGATCGCTGAGCCAATCGAACTCGCCACTGGCATCCATGCCAGTCGAGCGCATATTGTTGAAAGACTCGACAGCAGGGATGAATCCCAAGCTGTTTCGCAGCGTTCGCGTCGTGTTGGGCGCGTAGTTCAGGGTCGCGACACCAGCATCGAAGCTCGGCTTCTCGGTCGTGATGGATTCCTTGATGGTGTCCCGGCGAACCTGCAGCTTGACGTAACGCAGGGAGCCGCCATCGCCACCGGCAATCGAGCCCATGGCGCCGATGCCATCACGCACGGTGAAGCTATAGATGAGCTCCACCTCTTCCAGCTGGCCCGCGGCGTCGTAATAGGCGCGGTAGTTCTCCTTGCTGAACCACATCAAGCGGTAGGTGTCCTGCACCGGGCGGAAGTACCACAGCCCCTTACCGTCCAGCAGGAAGTCATCGACGATGCCTTCAAGGCGCGCGTCGATCTCGTTGTCCTGGATCAGATCCGCGAGGAAGCTCTTGCGGAAACCAAAGGTGTCCTGCGCAGGGAAGAACTCCAGACCCTGGCGCAGCATGAATAGCCGCATCTGCGCGAGATGCGAGTTGACCACCATCGTGTCAACACCAGCCGTACCATCACGCTTGCGCGCGGCCTCAAGGATGCGGCGAAAACGCTCGGTTTTGGGTTGGCTCATGGATCTAGTTTAAGTCCATTCGATTTGCGCAGCCCCGCGCTTCATCAGTCCCTGGACAACGATGTTCAGGCTGTCGGCACAGTCGTCGTGAGGGCTGTGGCCAAAGTTCGTGATCTCGTCGATCATGTAGCTGAAATCGCGGTACTTGTTGAAAATGATCTTCTTGGCCTGGAAGAGGCCAAGGATCCCTCGCAGCCTGGCGAGCTTGTCCCCGCGGAAACCCTTCACCGGAGAAATGTGGAGGTTGTACAGCTGCCATTCATTGAACAGAATCCGCTTGAGGTCCCCCTCGAAACTCTTTTGGTATGCCACGACTTCAGGCCAGATCGTGACCGGTGAGTTTGTCGGAAAGTACTGACCATCGTCGTTGGTGGCAAGCAGGTTCCACTCCATCAACAGCTCGCACAACGCTTCCACCTTCTCGATGTTGCCCATCGAGCGCATGCGCCTGTAATCAATGATGTAGCACTTATCGTCAACGCGGCCAGCCAGGGTGAAGACAGTCCAGTCATTGCGCTCGCTCATCCCCGCCGAGAGGTCGATGCCGACGCCCACCATGTCGTAGGTCTCAGGCACCTCACCGCGCACGAACAGCTCGGGGCTCACACCCAGCTCGGTGGATCGCACCGGCTGGTTCAAGTACTGGTATGAGAAAGCAATGCGGTCGTCGTGCTGGAGCTTCAGCAGGTACTTCGTCGACCACATCTCAGGCCAGTAGGACTTGGGCCGGCCGTCCTCGTCGTAGCGCAGGGCCGACTGGACGACCGTTTTCCAGCCCTTCTTTTCGGTGAAGATGGTCGCGAACAGATCATCAAAATGGAACCGCGTGCCCAGGGCGATGGCGCGCGCGCCTTGGAACATCGTCGGCACAATCACGTTCGTCCAGTTCGTCTCCATCTCCCGGCGGATGTCGGGGTTCGCGATCGACGCCGCGCTTTTGATGGCGTCATCGACCACAATCAACGAGCTTCGCTTCGAGGTGATCGTGCCCTTCAGGCCAGCGCAGGCGATGGTGAACGCATCCTCACCGCGAACATCCACCTCGGCGAAGTCCCAGTCGATGCTCCACAACTCATCTGATGTCCTGGTTTTGGATAGACGGACACACGGGAAGATCTCCTGGTATTCCCTCGAGAGGATCAGGTTTTTGATCGCAGCGCTTTTATTGCGCGCAACGTCGACGTTGTAGGAGACGTACAGGATCCGCAGCAGCTTCTTCGCCAACGCGTGCCTGCCAATCAGCCACCCCAGCAGCAGGCCCAGCACCGTGCTCTTCGCGCTACCCCGCGGACTGAGCAGGCAGGTGTTGGGCCCTGCAATGTCCAGCAGGTGTTCGTTGCTCTGATTAGTGAGGAATGCTCGGTGCCATTCCTTCATGTGGCGAGCCGGTGGCTTGCCCATCAGTTCGCAGAAGTAGCCGAAGTTGTCCCTCGCCTTGAGGACATGAGGCGGGATCACCGGCTCTTCGACGACCACCTCCGGCTGCTTCTTAATGCTTTGAGCCGCCTTCAGCGCACTTCTCTTGCGCGCTAGAGCAATCGATGCGCCTGCCATGCCTCACAATCTACTTGTTTTTCACTATTCATGTAGACCACGCCGCGCGCTTTCGGCGATTTCTGTCTACTTCTCGTTTTCCAGTTGTGCCCACACAGACTCAAACGCCGAGTCCAACGCCGTCACCACTTCGTCGTTGTCCTTGAAGATTGCCCGCAGCTGACGCATGACTGCATCTGCCCCGGCCATGATTAGGCCCTTGCGGTCCGTGGTGCGAGTCATCTTGTCGATCTCCGTCAGGTGTCCTCGCAATTCCTTGGATAAATGCGCGATGCGACTGGCCGCAGCATCCGGCTTGACGAGATCTGCTTGGACCTGCTGCCTAAGGAAGTCGACGTCGGCCTCGAGCTTGCAGGCTTCAGCCAGGAGAAGTTCCCGCTTATTGAGCTTGCGGTAGTGCTTATTGATCCAGCGCTCTAGTGCTGTGAAGCTGTCGTCATATCCCAGCACGCTGGCGTAGAGCCAGATCTCGTAGACGGAGTAGGTGTTCTCGGCGTAATTAAGGAAACCTTCTCGGCGATCGTCATCAAGCGCCGCCAGAAACGTCGCAACTGGACAATCCCCGAGATTTGCCATCAGCCGTAGAACCGTGCACCCTGTGAACGTATCGCGCCTCGCGCATCTGCGCGCATCTTCCTTTCTTCGAGGCCCTTCTGCAAGAGCGTTTCTCGCTCTTGGCGGCCCTGCTCTTGGAAGCCCAGGCGCTGCTCCGATCCGGTTTCGCGGATCCCGGCACGCTGCTCTTCGCCTTGCTTGGTGAGCATGTCACGCTCAATTGCGCCCTCAACCCCCATGAGCTTCATTGTGTTGGCGGTCTTCAGGTTCTCTTGACCGCTTTGGAACTTACCGAGTGATCCAAGGTACGCATCGTTATAGGCAATCGCCAGACCTGTATTGGCCTGGGTTTTACCAATATCAAAGATGGAGCCAACCCCAAGACCTGCCAAGGTCTCGTTGCCGGGATACTTGTTGAGGACATCAGTGATCGTGCTGATGCCAGCCCCGACAAAGCTTCCCCCGGGTGTTGCCGGGGTGTAAGCGGCGCTACCAGTGGGCGTCGTGCGGGGCGCAGGTTGCTGGGTCGGCTGCGCTGCGGCCTGGCTTGGCCTGTTCTCTCGTGCGTATGCCTTGACCCGCTGGAATGCCTCTTTGGTCTTGACGTCTTTGGGCCTCATATCCAAAGACTTGGCCGCTGTCTTGTAGGCAGCGTTGCCTCTCACCTTGTTTGCGAAGGATGCCATGGTTAGCTACCAATCAACCGAAGAGTGAGGCTGCGGCAAGGCCCAGACTTCCGAGCAGTCCGGCGATGGTGCCAATGTTGGGACGGCGCGCTTCCGCCTGTGCGGCAAGGTTCCTGTCCTGGGCACGCTCCATGTATCCCAGCACCTTATCCATGCGGGCGGAGTCGCGCTCGTCTAGTGCTAGCTCCTGGCCCAGAACCGGATTCAGCAGTTGCAGTTTGGCTTGGTTTTGGGCGCCTAAGAGATCTTTTTCGTTCTGCGTGCGTGCAGCCTCACGTTGAATGCCCAGCTGCTCAAGGCGTTGCCTGATATCAAGCTGACTGGTTGTTCCGGGGCCGCCACCAAGCTCCAGGTCCATCAGGCCCTGCTTGCGCTTGGTTTCAAGAGCGAGATCATTCAACCCTTGAATTCTTTTCAGGAACTCTGCGCTACCTTCACCGGTTCTTGGCTTGAGTTCGTCCTGCAGCTGCTTCTGCAGCCGCAGGTCTTCAATCTGCCGCTGTTTAGCTTCCTGGCTGCCAGGGATCGGCTGCCCGGTGAATGCCTTGTACAGATTGTTGTAGGCGGCCGTGCCAGCCCCTTCCAGCAGATTTGGAGTGGACATCAATACTCCCGCGGGAGTTCTACTGATGTCATCCTAAGTAATTTGCTCAACCCAGGCCTTTGAGCGCTTCGGATACAAAGCTATTGCTCCTCAGCATGTTGGACGCGCGGCGGCGGCGTTCCGTCTGATTGAAATCACCTATGGCATTCATCAATGCCAGCGGATCTGCAACCTGAACACCGGCCTGCGCTGTCCCAGGGAGAGCGAACGCCAGCAGTTCGCCTGCCATCCGCAGCGCCCCACCTTTTCGATTGGAGGACCGGGTCAACGCGTTCTCGGCACTGACCGCGTCAAGATTGCGCTGCAGGCGCTCAATCGCTCCAATCTCCTGCAGGGCCGTGGATGCAAGCTGAGCCTGGAGTGCTGCCTTCTCGCCAGGGATCTTGCCAAGCGCTTGGGTGCCGATATTGCTCAGCACCGTCTCAAAGCCCGGAACCGGCATGACCGGCCGGAAGCTCGCCAGGTACGACTCAGCGACGGCCATCAGATGAGACCTCCAAGGATTGCGTTAGTCATCGCCAACTGCTGCTGAGCGCCTGACTGCTGTTGAGCGAGGAGTCCTTCAGCCATGGCGCGCTGCAGGAGTTGTTCGGCTGCGATGCCAGACAACATCTTTTGGCGCGCCTCCTCGTTGCGCAGTGCGACCTGCGCGGCTTGATCCTGAATCGGCATCAAGATCCGCGCGCGCTCGGCCTCTGCTTCTGCGGCGGCTCGGGCTTGCTTCTGGGCATTGCGAATGGCCCGATCTTCTGGAGAGCCTTCCGCAAGATCGGCGGCGAATGTCGCCAGACCTTTGCCGGCTCCGCCCCCTAGGGCGTTGCCGATCGCGGAGCCCACCAGAATCCCAATCGGGTTACCAGCTGTGAGCAGTCCGCCCAGGAATGCCCCACCTGCACCGCCACTCAGGCCGCCAACCGCACTACCTCCGGCTTGAGCGAGATTGCGGCCAGCGGACTCGGTTGGGTCGTTCAGTTCGCTCGCGGCTGAGAGCAAGGTCAGGATTGACCCAAGGCCAGCGACGCGGCCCATCCGGAGCTTGCCATCTTTAGCTAGGCCCAGAGTCTGCAGCGGGCGCTCAGCTGCCATGCGAGCGCGCCGACCAAAGGGCAGGCCATCTGAGACGACCTCCGTGGCAACCAGCGGAGCCGCGTCCGCCAGGGAGGGTCCTTCTGCCTTGTTCATAGTCGCAGCGCGGGTGGTTGTAGGGGCTCGACCGGTTGCGGCCGACGTCAGCAGGGGCGATGCCTGGAGCACAGCGGGCGCAGCCTCAAGACTCGGCGCCAGACGTTCTGCATCCAAGAAACGCTGAGCCCGCTCCACGATCGGAGTTGCTGGCGTTGCGGTGTACGGGATCCCCAGGCGACCAGTGCTTGCGGTGCCAGCAAAGGGAGAACTCCCCAGGGTTGCCATCGGCGCCTCGAGTGAGTCAGCTATGCGCTCAGCGTCGAGATAGTTCTGCGCGCGGCCAATGACTGGTGTGGCAGGTGTTGCCGCTTGGCGAATACCCAGCCTGCCGGTAGAACCAGTACCAAGGAATGGACTACTGCCAACAATTGCGGCAGGAGCCTCAAGAGCTTCCGTTGCGAGTCGCCGCGCTACAGCCTCATTGCGAGCGCCAACAAGCAGGTCTTCGTAGAGACGAGCCCGTCGCTCTGTTTCGGCGTCGATACCGCCACCTGTTTCAAAGCTCCAAGCGTTTTGCTGTCGCGCCGGAGGAGGCAGTAGGCCGCCGCCCTGCATGAACTCCTGCAGATTCACGATCAGACAACAACCACCTGGATACAGGTGATTCTAGGACTTCAGAATTTGATGTTCTTCTTGTCCCTTATGCAAACCACTTGGCACCTGCCGCCTTGCCGATGCCGCCACCGAAGCCGCCAGCAAATGCACCACCGACTTGCCCAAGTAGGCCTAGACCAAGCTTGAGTGGATCGTTCGCCGCGTCTGCCTGGATTTGAGCTGCTTCAATCTGCGCGTCGGCTAGATATTTCTGGGCCCGCAGCTGCGCCTGCGACGCCAGGGCATTACCAGCAAGTGCTGCACCGGTCTCGTACTTCTTGGCAGCCATCCCGCCCAGGGCGTCAGCGCCTTCCCTGGATGGCTGGAATCCACCAACGTAACCATCCAGGCCTGCAAAAGATCCGTATGCCATCGTCAGCTCAAGGCAGGAAGTGAGGATTGCTCCTCACCAGAATCCTCAACAGGTGCTTTCCCTTTGAGGGCTCGACGGATTGATTCTAAAGTCTGCCCTGCAATAGCCGTACCACCCATGCCGAGGCTGCTATACAGGATTGTCTGCAGAGCAACTTCACGCTCATTCTTCATTTGCTGGTCTTCATAGCGGTTATAGGCTTCTGCGATATCCGCTTCTTGGATACCGGAATCAGGGTTCTTTGACTCACGCTTGAGGTCTACCCACTCATCCCTGAGATCAGCCGCTCGATTCAGATCGCCTCGATCGGCCAGACGGGCTCCAGCCTTGCGTGCGCCAAAGCGCCCACCAATCACCGCAGCCACCGCAGGCAGAACCCCTGTCGCGATGGGAATGCTCTTACCTAAGAACGTCACCTCAGGGCCGTGGATTCCTTCAGTCGTGGCCTTCAGCGGCATCGCGTTCCCGAAGAGGTACGACTTGTAGGCGTCGTATTCGCCCTTGGAAACATCAGGACGCTCCTTGACGAATTCGTCATAGGGGAGCAGGGCTCCGGTTCTGCCGAGGAAGTAACGCGATCCCAACTCAGCCAGGGGATCAGCAGTTTGCGTGGGGTCAGCCTCACTCGGCACCGCTGCCTTGTAGCCCGGCTGCCGGTACGCATTTCCAACTGCAAGCGATATGCCGACCAACGCCGGCAGGGTCGTCGCCATCCGTACCGTCCGATTCTTGATCAGCGGTGCCTGGCGCCCCGGTGCCTGGAAGTCCTGGGCCGCGTTCTGGGTCCCCTGCAGCATCGCGAGCTGCGTCAGAGCCTGCGGGGCATTCAGGAACCACCAGATATTACGGAGTCCATCGGACGCAAGATCCGCCACTCCGACACCAGCGGCCTGCGTCGCGGCAGCGCGGAAGCTGTCACCTGTCGGCACGTCACCGCCGGGCACAGGAAATTTGCCGACGCGAACCGTGTTACGCCTGACCTCGGCATCGCCCTCCATGTCGAGCGCCGGATCGCCGTCTCGATAGGCGTCGAGTTGGCGAACCTCTTGCTCGCCGAAGCCGCCGAGGGGGATCCTGCCAATGGCCTCTTTAACTTTTCCCGCTCGCTCTGGAAGCAGATCTGTCAGTGCTTTGCCAGCTTTTGTCTGGGCGATGTTTTCCGGTAATCGCTGGCGGGCGTAGTTCAGCAGCTGCGACCCCTGGAGCATTTGCTCGACGGGGGTGCCTTCGTACTCGTCTCCGAGGCGGCGGCGAATCAGCGCCTGCGCTGCACCAGGCAGGGCAACTGCGGATCGCTCGAAGCCGTACAGCAGTTCGTCACGAGAGAACTCAGCCATCAGCTCAGCAATGCTCCGCCTCCGGTCAGCAGGGAGCTCAGCAGTGCTTCTTGCATCAGCCTCTCCTCTTCTTGGGCCACAAGCTGCTCTTGCTCGCGCTTGCTCTGGCCTTCCATAGCTCGCTCATAGACGCCCGATGCAATGGGGCGAGGCGCGAACATCGGCAGCGGCGCCGCCAGGATGTCGCCAGCGGTCATAGCCTGCGACAGTTTCTGCGCGCGTTCTGCGCTCTTGCCCGCATACTTAGCGGCCGGGTAGAGAGCCTCCCCGACGGCCCTACCTGCGCCGCTACCAAGAAACGAGCTGCCGGCACCGATCAACATGTCTTCGGCAGCCAGCGCGATGCGGTCACTGAGAGGAGTTCCCTCCGGAGCCATGCCGGCGCTAATCAACGCGAAACCAGCCTCAGGCCCCAGGCGCAGAGCCCACTCTCCTTTACTTTGCGGAAGGATGTCTCGCAATAGCGCCCCAAGATTCTTGAGGCCCATGGCCATACGTGGGCCAGCCATTACGCCATTCCTCCGTTGTCAGGTGCTGCGGGGCCAAAGGGGCCGTTCGCCCAGAAGCCGGTCCAGTCCTTGAAGTAACCCTTCATGTTGGGGTCTTTGGTGCTGACCCCGAATTCACCAACCATGCCGATGTTGTCTGCGAGCTGCTTACCCGCAAAACGAATCGGTGTGCCGGCCTCATATCCAAAGGTGACCGGAGCCTCGGCTCGAGTGAGCTTGTTATCCACTCCCTGACCCAAGGCAGTGGCAACATCTTTGCCGTCGTACCTGAACGCCACGGGGCAGTCGTCCCAATGCGATTCAGTCTAACGAAGCTATTTACTGATCACATTCTTGTAGAAGTTGGCTTTTCGCACCATCTTCTCTGAATGCTGATCAGGGTTGGCCAGGACTTTCTCGGCGAACTCTTTACGGCCCTCCGGGCTGTCGGCATGTCCAGCCTTGGTAGCCGCAGTTGTAAACGTGCCGCCGGTTCCACCCTTGCTCGCTGGCTTGCTCATCTTTTGGAAGGCCTGCGCTAATCCGCGGGCCTTCTCTCTTTTCGCGCTGTTCATCGACCAGTCATGCGGCCCAGCCTGCGCTTCAGTAGCTCATCCGCCATCGCAGTCGGTGCGCTCTTAGGGCTGGCGGGCGCGTTCAGCAGGGATTCCTGGACAGTATTAGTCGATGCCAGTACAGGCGCGGTTGACGCTTTCTCCTCGAGAGCCCGCTGCTTCTGTTGCGCTTCCATGTATTGGGCCACGTCATCGATATAAGAAGCCGTATACCCGCCTGCGCGGGCGGCTCGATCAGAGCGCCCGAATAGAGCGTCCGCCATGCCGCGTTGCAGCGTATTGAGCTGCAGCTCGCCCTGCCGGGTGCCGCCACCCGCCCCCTCGGGTGCTTGCTGCGTGAAGAATCGGTTGAACAGTTCTGCCGGCACATATTGCACGACTTGTTCGGGATTGCGCGTGCCAACCTGCGGGGCGCGCTCTGCCATATACCTAGCCAGATCACGCGTTACGGGGTCTAAGGCGTTGGCCGGGAAGCGCACATCGCCTTCCAGCCCGGGGATAATGGGCTGGCTGGCCCGCGCTCGACGGGTCGCAGCGCTCACCTGAGGCTTCGGTTCCACTGCGCGAGCTTCCACTCGAGGCTCGCCGCTGCCGACGCCGCGTTTGACCAGATCAGAGATCGCCTTTTCGTACGTCTGCCGTGCGTTATCAGTAGTGGGACGTGTCCGCCCCCTTAGCTCACTCGCTCGCTGCTTGGCTGCCTCCAGGATGCGGGCCGCTCCTGCTTGCCCAGTGACTGCTACCAAAGGCTCAGCGGCGGCGGCGGTCAGTACACCGCGACGAACATCTGTGTCAGAGGGAGGCGCACCCGCCAATTGCTCAAGAACGTCAACGACGCCCAGCAGGGGGTTGGCCGCACTCGTATTGATTGGGAAGCCTGCTTCGCTTAGGAGCCTCCGCTGGTAGTCAGCGACGACGGGGTCCGTGCTGCGGAGGTTCATCAGCGACCCCCACTTCGCTTCGCCGGGCATTGGACTTGCAGCGGCGGGGGCGTAGCGATTCCCGGTCGATCGCTCCTCGATGACACCAGGGTCGCCGTATGCCTGGCCGGGTGCTCCGTACGCTTCCAGTGCAACGGCGTCGATCAAATCGTCCAGCGCGGCATAGAACTCGGGCGTTCGTTTCTGTCCGCTTCCAATGCGTACGTCAGCAACTCTCGGTTCGCCCGGCTCGGCGGGCTCCTGGAAGTAGTCGGCAATGGGCGCGGGCTTCCCGTCAGGGCGGCGCTTGGATCCCAGCGCGAAAACTTCGCGCCCTGGCTGGTTGACGAGGACATCGCTGTAACCACGACCGCCGCCAGCGAGCATGTCTTCCGTGAAGACACCGATCGGGGTCCGATATTTCAGCGAAAGGGCGTTGACAGCTTCCGCGAAGGTCGGGTTGCGGTACGAAGCCCCTGCATCCATGCCGAATGAGGGGTCGTCCTTCGGGCGCAGGCCGTAGCGTTCTTGCCCAACATCAGGTACCGGGACATTGAGTGACTCCTGGTCGTACCCGCCTGAGACATCCTTCTCGATTGGGTTCTGCACGAGGTCCAGACCCAGTCGTGAGACCACTGCATCCGACACCTCGCCGTACGGGTTCACATACAGAACCTGTGCATCCCGCAGCGATGGCGCAAATTTGTCGCCGTTGTAGTACTGGGCGGCCTGCATCACAGGGCCACTGACATCCGAGTAGGGACCGGCCGCTTTCCCAGAGCTCCAGACCTGCTGGTTCTTGGGCGCGATCACGAACGGCAGGAGGATGTCGTCCGCCTTGAACTCCATCCCTTGCGACAGGACGCTGCCAGGGGTTCTCAGGACAGCTGCTTCTTCGTTGCCTCGCTTTTCTTTGCGGAATGAGTTGCGACGACCGCCAACCGTACGGCCAAGACCCAGCGCATTTGCCGCCAAACCGGTCTCTTCTGCGTTGAGTTGCTCGATTTGGCCCTGAACTCGGGCCAGCAGCGCCAATTTCGCCTTGCTTTCGGGGTCCAGCGCGTCGATTTGGGCTTCGATCGGCAGCGAGGGGTCGATCAAACCCTGATTCGCGGCCTTTAGGACGACATCGAGCCCCTGATCACGGCCGATTTCGCCCAATTGAGCGACTTTCGCGCTGAGTTCGGCGGGGATTTGCCCCTGTACTGCGCCGGATGCCGCTGCCAACCGCACTGCATCGGACAGCTCGAGGGCCTCGCCGCCCGGCATCGTCATGTATTCACGGGCCAGCAGGGCGGTGTTCCGGTCAACCGGAGCACCCACCGCCTGCGACATGCCGGCAACCAGGCCATCGACGCCTGCATCAAGAAGCTGTTGGCGCGCAATCTCGTCTTGGACCGCGATTTGCTGTGCAGCGCGGTCCATCTGAGAACCAGCCCGGGTGCCGCCGCGTCCGTACTCCTTCAGCGAGCCGCTGTCCAGCAGGATGCCGCGAATCTCCTCCGGCGAGTAGCGAGCTTCCGGCGGGGGGAGCCCGGGTACATTTTGTGGTTGCGGAGTTGCATCACTATATATACCTAACTTGCGACGTTTTTCGTATTCCTCTGGCCGAAATTTCCGCAGATATTCCTCTTCGCTGATTTGCCGCGGAGCCATCGCGTAAACCCGTTCACGCATTACGTCAGACAAGTCTATCGAGACTCACGCTGCGCACCCGCGCGGGGGGTCACTCTGTGTGTCGTGTAAAACGCCAAAATTTCACACGAGGAAGCGCAGAGCTAATGCAAGGCCGCTCCCCTGAAAAGCTCAAAATTTTTATTGCGCCGCGCGGTAGACATCAAACACCCCCGCCAGGTTGGGATTGCTGTCAAACAAAAAAAAGAAGTAGAGAGCGCGCCGCGCCACGTGTGCTGATGTCAGCAGACGCCAACGCGCGCAAGGCAGTGGTACAGCAACGGTACACATCAACAATCCACGCGGACACTTTTGCACACAAATGCACGCGACGCTGTTGCTTCACCACGCGCAACACTCTTAAGCTTTCACTCGCTACTGCACATCAACGCGCTAGCTATAACCCAGCACGCGTACATAACACTGCACGCACACGCGCGTAACTAGGCGGCTCGCATCCGCTCATACCCCCGTTCACTCGTGACGCGGTGGGGCCAAATCCACTGCCCACCGGGGTTCTAGGGAGCGGGGTGCTCTTTTCGTTTCTCTATTCTATCGCGTCTTGTTGTTGTCTTTTGCTGCGATTGCACGCTTTGTTGTGCATCCAGCACATTGCTACCAACGCAAGTCTCCTCTCACTGGAGAGTTGCTTCTGTTGCCCTATTCCGCTCCGCTCTGCTCCCTTCTGCTCTCTTGCGCTCCGGCTCGCTCCGCCCCGGCTGCGCTGTTAAATCGCGCCAAGGGTACACGCCGTGCGCGTTAAACACTCGGGTTCGTGTTCGTGAACTCTCTCAGCAGTGCATACGCGCTGCCTGACTTCGATGACCACCACCACCAAGACCCGCTACTTCGCGGTTGCCATCACCTCCGCCGGTGAATTCATCCCCTTCGGCCCGGGCTTCCCCTCCGAGGACGACGCCTGGCGCTGGCTGCACTACGACGCAGCGCTCTTCCCCGAGCACAAATCGATCGATGTCTTTCCGATCGCCTGACCACTTGCCCTCACTCGCATCCGCGGGTGGGGGCTTTTTGCGTGAACTCTCTCAGCAGTGCATGCGCGCTGCCTGACTTCGATGCGCAATCCCTTCCTCGCCATCGCCGCCGGTACCTCCATCGGCTTTCTCCTGGTCGGCGTCTTCCATGCCGGCGTTGCCCGGCTTGATCGCGCCACCCGTGATCAATGCGCCACCCAAGACTGGCCGGCTCACAAGCACGCAGCTCACTCCGAGTTCTGCCGCACCTACATGGTCAAGGCTTTCTGATTCCCTGCCCTCACTCCGTTTGCTCGGGGTGGGGGCTTTTTCATCGCCCTCTCTCAGCAGTGCATGCGCGCTGCTTGCTTCGATGAACACCTACGGCTGGATCGGCTACATCCTTGGCTCGGTCGGCGGACTCGCTCTCGGCTGCCTCCTCTACGGCGGCATCGGCTATCTCCTCTTCGGCACAGGCGGGCTCATAGGCGGCTGCGGCGCAGCAGTCGGCTTTGCCCTCTACGGCCTGGGCCACATCAACCCCTTCAGGACCCCGGAACTTTTCCGCTAGCACCCCTCCAAATTCCGCCTCCTGCCCTCGCTCGTTTTCACGGGTGGGGGCTTTTTTATTGCCCTCTTTCAGCAGTGCATCCGCGCTGACTGACTGACGGCATGTGGTTCTTTCGCCCCGGGGCACCCGGGTTACCACCATGACGGAAGGCAAGCTCTACCGTCTCAGCCAGCAACTCCGCCTCCTGGCACGCGCTGGCGTCACCCTCACCGAGGACGGCCGCAAGCTGCACGGCGAGATCTCTCAGGAGATCGAAGTCGCGCGCGCTCACCTCGAGGCCATGATCGATCAGGTCATGGACGGCCACCCCCTCGGCGATCTCCAGCGCCGGCACATCGCCTGGTGCCAGCAGATTGCTGAGCTCAACCGCCCAGCAATACATCAGCTCGAGCTGGAGGTTTGCCCCTTCTGAGCTCGAGCGCGCTTCACTTGCCCTCACTCGCTGTTGCGGGTGGGGGCTTTTTTATTGCCTCTCTTCAGCAGTGCATTGGCGCTGCCTGATTCGAGGCGTGGTTCTTTCGCCCCGGCACCGCCGGGAACACCACATGGCTACCGCCACCAAGGCCGACCTCGAAGCTCGCATCTCCGAGCTCGAAACCCAACTCGCTGCCTCCAGCGGAGATCCCAAAGCGGCTGGCATGGTCCGACTCGTCGGCATGCTCAAAGCCGTGAAGGACATCTCCCGTCCGGACGGCGGCAAGCTCACGGTCTCGGCCATCCTCACCAACTCCACTCGCGACAACCGCGGTGGCAAGGAGGTGAACGTCGATCTGCCCATCGACTCGATCATCGCCACCGACAACGGTGTGCCCATCGCCAGCGAGATCCTCTCGATTGCGAACAACACCGAATGGGCCAGGGTCGCCATCAGCGGCTACTGGACCGTCTACGGCGAGATCACCCGCAACGACCGCGGCTACCCCGTCGCCTACCGCAGACAACTCCGCGCTCAGCGCATCGAGGTCCTCAACTCGGCCCCCGTCGGGCCTGAGTTCGCCCAACCCGAGGCACCCTTCTCGGCTGAACCCACCGGCGAGGAAGTTCCCTTCTGAGCTCGGACGCTTCAGCCCCTCTCGCCCCACTCGCCTTTGCGGGTGGGGCTTTTCTTTTGCGCAACACGCTCATCTGTCATGACCCTCCAGATCACGCTCACCCCAGCAGAAGCCATCGCCCTGCGCGACGCTCTTGCGCTCTCCAGCAGGGCAGCGGACTACGACTTCACCCTGGATCCACTCTGGAGCCAGGTCGGTGATTACATCTATGACCAATGCCAGCAGGGGCTCCTGCCTGGCGACGTCTTCTAAGTACCTAACCATTTACCTCGCTCGGTCTCCCGTGCGGGGTTTTTTAGTGCGCCTCTGCAGCCGTGCATGGGGCGCACCTTCCTTCGTTCTTTCGCACCTGCCATGCGCAACACCCTGATCACCATCGCGGCCTGGACCGCAGCAATAGCCATCACCCTCTGGCAACGCCTCCTCTGGCCCGGCCTCAGGAACTTCCTTCCTGGCATCGAGGATCTCTTCTCGCCTGTACGGACAGAAGCCGTACAAATCGAGCCCCTGGTCCTCGAGCCCGCACCCGCCACTCCGCTCGAGACTGTCGTCATCGAACGCAGCAAACCGGCTCGCCCGCAGCGCGTCACCCGCCATAAGCCCGCCGCTGCTGGCTTTGCCTCCTAATCCTTCTCTTACTGCAATCCATTCTCAATAAGCACATGGTTCTCACTCAGTACTGCCCCGATCGCCGCGTTCGCCTCTCGGTGCGCGGCACTCCCGATCAGCTGGAGCCCATCGGCCTCATCCTCGAGCAGCTCTTCCCCGGCGAAGTCATCGTCACCTCCGACGAAGACGACGACGCAGAGCTCAGCGACGAGCAGATCGAGGTCCTGGAGGCCATCTACGAGCGCACCCTCGAGGAGCGCTACGCCTGGCCTGCTCCCACCTGCTGATCCCAAGCCCTGTCTGGCATCTGCCGGCAGGGCTCTCTCTTTTGCACGCCCAGTGCATCACCCCATGCAAACCCGCATCTTCCGCGTCCACTCCGACCCAGGCCACGCTTGGGTCAAAGTCCCCAAAACCTTCCTCGCCAGAATCATTGGCGAGCACTGGCGCTCAGTCTTCACTCCGTTCTCCTACGAACGCGGCGAGTACGTCTACCTCGAAGAAGACGAAGACGCCTCTCGCTTCGTGCATTGGTGCCGCACCAATTCCATCGAGCCCGTCTTCAAGGGCGCCAGCACGGGCGCAGCAACTAGATACTCCCGCATCCGCAACTACAAGCCCCTATCGCCTCTCTGACCCATGACCCATCGCATCACCATCGAATACGAGGTCACCACCTCATTCCAGCTCACAGTCGAGCGCGACGAGATCCCCAAAGATCACGCGCTACTACTCGAGTCCGTTACCAGGGACGAGCTAGCCAGCCCCTGGATCGCAGTAGCTGAGATCGAGTGGGGACACATCAAGGAAGCCTGGCGCTCAGCAACACCTGACAACACCTGGGCCTACGACGAAAACAACGACCCCATCTACCCCTGCCCTGAACACTTCTAACCATGGCCAATAACTACGAAATAGGCGCCACTCGCGTCCCGGCCGACTGCTTCGCTCCGGGCGGAGTCGAGGCGGCCGTCCTGATCAACGGCGAACTCCAAGATATCCTCGACCAGGAGGATCGTCCAGCCGAGTTCGACGACTTCTACGCTGGCTGCCTCGATCTCGAGATGGGCGGCGACGGCTCGCTTTACATCTCAAGCGGCGATGAGTACTTCTGCTCGCTCAGCTTCGAGTACGTGATCGAGAAGCTCGCCGAACGCAAGCTCATCCTTAAGAGCTTTGGCCTGTCAGTCGCTTACTACTGCAGCAAGCTCAGACCCGACGAACACGGCGGCGTCTACTACCGAGCCATGCCCAGCGGCGAGGTGCTCTGCATCAGCACTCAGCTCGATGACCTAACCGACGAACAACTGCAATCCCTTTGCGACCTTCGCTCACACCCTGGACGTACGTGAACTATGACCAACACCAACTGCCTGCGTGGCATTCAGTGCCCCGACTGCAAATCCGATAGCCCCTTCGTAGTCACCGTCGAGACCAACGTCATCATGCACGACGACGGCTGGATCGAAACCACAGGTGACAACGACTCCTGGGGCGATTGGTCCTTCATCCGCTGTGACGCCTGCGATCACCACGGCATCGTCTCTGAATTCCGCTCTAGCAATCAATGACCTTCAACGTCACCGCAGTTGAAGCTACGCAAACCCTTATCTACTCGCCCGATTCCTACCTCGAATACTGCGCTGAGTACGACACCGAGCCCACCGAGCCAGGCTTTCTCGCCTTCATCGAAGCCGACGTCAACGACGATTTTGGCGGCTTCGAGGGCGAGCTCGTCATTCACCGTCAACCTGCCTAACTCATGAACACCTCCAACCTCCACCCCCTCGCAGTCCTGGGCCCAGCCGACCACGCCAGTGGATCTCTGGCTGGTTACTGCCGCACAAACTACGCCACCTTGATCGCCCTTCTCGGCGAACCGCATGAGCGCGACATCGACGGCAAAGTCAATGTCGAATGGGCCTTCCGCTGCAAGGACGGCACCACATTCCATATCTATGACTGGAAAGAGCCGTCCATCCCACGCGAGGACTACTGGTGGCATATCGGCGGCAACAACGCCCAGGCACTCAAAGCCTTCTCTCGCCACACCGGACTCCCTGTTAGCCGCGACACCTCCCTCCTATGACCACGACCCACGTCGACGACAAGCCCCTCGAGCGCCGCTTCATTGTCGGCACCCTGGCCCTCGACTCCAACCTCGACCTAGCAGCAGAAGCCCGCGTCCTGCTTGCAGTCGAGGATTCAGTCAGCGACTGCGCCAAGCTCACCGCCGACTTCCGGCGCATGATGGGCCCAGTTATCGACTAGGCGCCGAACGCTACTTCCGGCTGGTAACCACCGCTAGCCGTGAAGTGCGGCTCACTATTCTCTGGTGCCATCGGATTGCTCGGCCATAGAGGGCCAACAGCGTTCGAGAGCCGCAATCCGTTCAACGAACCATTGCTCAATCCACGCTGTATGTCCATCGATCCCAACCCAAGCCGGGCACCGGCAAGCATCGGAAAGTCGTTATCCATGGCTTTTCAGCTTGCAAAGGCGAACGGCTTCATCAGCCATCAAGTAATACGACGTCCGGGTCTTACCAGCAGCTTCTAAAGCCGCCTTGACCCGGACCCACACAGCACACTCCCAGCGCTGCGGATCTTCCACGTCAAGCGAGAGGCTGTTCGCGCTCTTGCTCGGACTGCTGACCTTGCTGCAGGTATTCCATCAGGGCCATCAGGCCTTGACCTGCTGCAGTGAGGCCGGCAGTAGCGCCACCAGCGGCAGCACCGTAAAACGCGACTTGGCCAGCACGATCCGCAGTGCTTTCACCGGACAGCATGCGCTGCAGGTTGTACAGCGGATTGCGGGCAGCCTCGCGATCAGCCGTCGCCTGGAGCATCGCACCGCTATTCGGTGCAAACACTTCCTGCGACACGGCGCCTCGTTCACCTCGCAGCACTCGCTCGAGGTCGCTGAGCCCGCCTTCTGATACACCGAAGCGCTCGCCAACACGCTTGGCTGCGCTAGCAGGGCTGGACTGAATCTGACTCTTCAGGTCGTCCATGACGGCCTGGCGGCGAGCAGCCAATTGGCCCTCAGCCTGCTGGGCCATGTAGCCCCGGATTCGCTCATCCAGGTTGCGCACACCGCTAAACATCGCGGAACGATTCGTACTGCGTTGTTTGCATTCTACTTGCTTGTTTTTGCCCTCTTACAGCAGTGCATGTAAGGGGCTTGCTTCGTTTCGCACTTTCGCAATCCACCATGGAACTCAACCTCGGCCCTATCTCCGCTCGCCTCTACTCCGGCAGCAACTGGACCCACGCCGAACTGGCTTGGGTCTCTAACCGCAACGGCGGCATGGCTCGCCGGGAGACGGCAATCAACGCCGGCTTCAAGTCCGATCACATCACCGATATGGTCGGCCGCGATAACCCTGCCGACACCTTCGAGGATCCGGCAACCGGCACCCTCTACTTCGGCAAGATCGTTTCCTCGCCCACCGGCGTCTATGCGATCTCGGCCAAGGAGGTCTACACCAAGACCCTCTACACCAAGGCGGTGAAGCACGGCCTGGCCGCTGCTGAAACCGCAACCGAGGCCGTCGCTGCCGCACCTGCCGCGGAACTCCAGCAGATCACGGTCGCCTGACCTAGTCGCCCCGGTGTGCATTCCGCACGCCGGGGCTTCCCTTTCTGGAATTTCCGGCCACAATGCGCAAGCCACGGCACTCAGCATGCCAGATGCCATTGATCAAAGCCTGCTTCCGCTGGTTCGCCTCCGCGATGCGACTGCAGAGCTGCTTTCAGAAGCCCAGCGCGCCCTCAAGGCTGGCTGCGCCTCCCAAGACCGTCGCTCTGTCCAGACGATCAAGCGGCAACTGGCGTCCTTTGACCGCCAACTCAAACGCTCTCGGCAAGCGCTATCTGCTGCGACGCGCCGCGACTAATCACCACTTCTCCATCTACGTCTATGACACCCGCACCACGCTCTGCTGGCGCTGCGACTTCAGCAGCCAGCTCGAGCGCAACACCTACGTCAACAACCTCCGCTCCGGCGAACCATCCTCCTGGCCGGCCGCGATCGTCCTCCAGTCCTACTGCCAAGCCCACTCCGAGCATGAGCTCTACTGACCCAAGAGCTCAGGGCGCAGAGTCTCTCTACGCCCTTGGCATCCAGACCCAATACATCGACGGCGAGCTCGCCTTAGCTGCCGAATTGCTCGGCTCCGACGATCCCGAGCAAGAGGAGACCGCCATCCGGTTGGTCGAGCAGTACCTCGAAGCTCAAGCCCACACCGCTGCTCTGCTCGAGTCCAAGGCTGACAACATCTGCCGCTACATCGACCACCTGCAAGCGGTCGCCAAGTTCCGCAAGGAGCAGTCGATCCGCCTGGCAGAACTAGCGGCGGCAGATGAGAAGCGTGCCCAGTCGCTCACCGACTACATGCTCAAGGTGCTGACCGCCTTGCGCCCCGAGGCCCGCAACTTCTCCCTGCCGACCCATGAACTGCGCTCCCGGCGCAGTGAAGCCGTCGAGATCGAAGACGAAGACCTCATCCCTGACGACCTCTTCAAATCCAAGACCACCCGCACGCCCGACAAGACCGCTATCAAGGCCGCACTCAAAGGCGGCCAGGAGATTGTCGGCGCTCGCCTTGTTCAACGCACCAACTGGTCCATCAAATGACACCCATCCCATCGATCGCCCTGGCCGACTTCCAGACCTTCTACGCCTACCGGGGCCGCACCGTTGATGCCATGCGCAAGCACGGCGGCGGCTTTGTCTCCGGCCTAGCCACTGCACTCAGCAGGGCTGACGGCAATAACGCCCGCAAGATCTACGACACCTGGCCGGAGATCGTTCGCGATTTCGGCCCCGGCTCTCACTTCTTTGAAGTCACGCCCCAGTGACTCCCGCTTCTTCCTTTCGCAACCACCACCAATGGCCGTCCGTATCGCAACCTCAGACCCTAAGCCCAGCGTCAAGCCGGACCATCACGGCTACTACTACTTCTACTTCAACAAGAAGCTTCCAAGCGGTGGCGAGTGCGCCGCACTCATCCCTGAATCCATCCGCGACATCGTCAAGAAGGGCTTCACCTTCGATGACAGCTGCCTCACGTACAACACGGAACTCAAGGCTTCTGTTCTCCAACTTGACTTTGACGAGCAGGAACTGGCGGATCCTGCGCTCCCTCCTCGAGAGGAAGGCTGGTCCGATCCTGACCATCTCGCTGCCTTCGAAGCCGCCGACCCGCACGTCATGACGGCCGTCGCCCAGCGCACTGCGGTCATCCCTAATCGCGGTGTTCGCCCGGCCACTGTTCGCAAGCGCAACGCTGAGGCGCGCGCCGCAGAGCACAACCTCGACATCGATCTACTGATGCTGATCGAGCAGGCTTCCCGAGCCTTCAATCTCACCTGCAAGCTCATCGGCACGGCAGAAAAGCCACGTCCAATGGAAGCACAGAAGATCGTCGTCACCTGCATGATTCCCTGGCTCAAGGAACGCGGCGTCACCCTCAGCGATCTCGACGAGAAGGCCATGAATTACTCATGAGCAATCCCCTCTTCCGCAAAGATCCCTGCCTCAAGTACGCCATCGACCTGGGGTTCTCGATTACTCCAGGTCGCAAGCACTGGCACGCCCGTCACCCCGGTGGCGGGTACACGATCGTTCCCTTCGGCCGCAAGCGATCTCCTCGTTCTGAACGCAACATCCTCGCCTCAATCCGGCGCGCTGCTCATGACCACGCAATCCAAATCCCTACGCCTAGCAACTGATCTCGCTGAGCACCCTTACGCCTGGCCTGGCGGCTACCCCCGTTTCGCCGTCGCCGATGACGGCCAGGCCATCTGCCCTGCTTGCTGCAGAGACGAGCGGGAGTCGATTGCCACCACCTGCGGATACGACGGCTGGTGCGTCATTGCCCTCGACGTCAACTGGGAAGACCCTGAACTTCTCTGCAGCGTCTGCAGTCGCCCTATCGAAACCGCTTACTCCTGATCCCACCATGAATTACCTCGGCCAATTCCCTGTGAAAGTGAACCAACACTTCTCCGCTTCCCCAGAAGAACTTAATGCGCTGGTCAATGCCTGCGCTTTCTTCTATGAATACTTCTCGGGCGACGACATCTGTATGAGCGACTGGAAGGATGTAGCCCGCGATGAGCACCTCGAGCGCTACAAGCAACTCGCTAGCAAGTTCGCTCAGGTCTGATATGAACCTTTCTGGACAAGTAGCCTCTCCAGTCCCCGGAGTTGCGCTCGCCACCGTGCTCACGGTCTCCACTAAGCACATGCCCGATGTAGATCAAGACCTTTCGCCATGGAGCTTTGGATCTCTGCCAGACCACGGAATGGAATGGTTTTACGCCTACGAAGAAGACCCTTCCTGTGGCAATCAATCCATTCCTGAATGGCTTCATCACATCTGTACAACAGCTCGAGAGAAATACAACGCCAATTGGGTTCTCTTAGATCCCGCTGGCGATGTACTCGACGACTTCCCTGTCTACGACCACTGACCCTGTTCTCTAGCCTCATGCTCTACTCCGCAAAATCCGGCAACAGCAAGGCCGAGGTCTGGCTCAAGCTCACCGCAAGACCGCACTCCATCCGTGGAGCGAGTCGCTTCCGCGGTGTGCAACGCGCTAACTCCAACCCACGCCTGCCATGGCGCGCCGCCTTGCGCTTTAACGGCCGGACTTTTGACGGCGGCTCTTACGCCACAGAAGAAGAAGCCGCACTGGCATGGAACCAGCTCGCGCTTCGCATTGTCGGACCAGAAGCTCAGCCGCGCCTGAATCAAATCCCTGATACCCACGCTGCCTGAATCCAATCCCCATGCTCAAACGCTCCATCCTCACTGCCGCACTTCTCGCTCAGCCCGCCATCGCCCATCACACCGGCCGGCATGTCACGGCCACCGTTTATCACCCCTGGTACTCAGGACGCATCACCTATTGCGGCCAGACCTACCAGCATTGGGGCATTAGCGCTGCCCATCCCTGGCTGCCCTGTGGCACCAAGGTCAACGTCAGCCATCGCGGACGACAGCTGACTGTCCCGATCACCGATCGCTGTGACTGCAACTCGATCGACCTCTCGGCCGGCGCAGCTCATCGCCTTGGTGTTCCCCTCGACGGCATTGCCACTGTCGCCATTAACTACTGATTCGCTATGGCCAACAAAGACAAAGTCTCATTCGATGTCCGCGGGGGCGGTAAGCCAATACCCCTCAAGCGCATTAGGACCGGCAAGCCTCTTGGCACTCTGTCGATCCTTAAGCAACTCCAAGCAGTCCACCCAGTCGCTAAAGATGACTGACGCCTCCTTTAACCTCGCTCAACTCGAGCGAAGACCTAACTGGTACGACCACCTCGGCAAAGTGGAAGCCGCCATCCGAGAAGAGGACCGTATCAACACCATCCGCTGGCAGGCCGGCTGGACTGCTGATGAAGGCGGGTGGTATGCGCCCTGCGGGACCTCTGAATCTGACTGGGAACTCGAGGGCTATCCACTGCCCGAGGATCCCAGGTTCCCAGCTTGGGCCTCTGCCTTCTATCACTACGAACAGCTCGATCAGTCCTCATGAATAATCACCAGGCCAACATCACCGCCAGCATCCCTCAGTACGACCTACTGGACATCTGCTGCGCTGCTCATGCCGCAGTAGAACATGAGAAGCTCGCCGATAAAGATCACGCCTTCAAGCACGTGCTCAATCGCGTCTTCGGCTACATGACCCCAGAAGCCAAGGCGGAATTCAACGCCTGGGTCGACCGCAAGGGCTGGCGCGCTAAAGAAACCATCATCCTGCCTTGAGATGATCCAGACCCCGATGAACCTCCAGCAAATCACCGCTGCCGTTGATGCCGGCCGCACCGTCCACTGGCAGAACGGCAGCTACATCGTTCGCAAAGGGCCCAGCCATCCCGACAATCCTGGCAATGGCTGTAACCCCGCCCTGCGCTACACCATCGACCACGCCGGCGGGAGCTCCATCGGCCTCACCTGGCGCGATGGCGTCACCCTCAACGGCAAGGAGTGCGACTTCTACGCGCTCGACTAGCAGCCACGCAGGATGCTCTTCAGCATCCAGCTGGTCTTGAAGGCTGAGCCCACCAGCTCAGCCATCGTGTTCTGCACATCGGGCGCTCCCACCGCAGCGGCTACCTGCTCAATCTCCTTGGCCAGGTAGCCCATGCTTTCGATGTTCACGTAGTACGCCAGCAACATCGAGCGACCGTCGTAGTTCTCGACGTTCTGGAACGGCGGCATGGCTTCCTTCAGGCCACACGCACACATCGGCATGAAGTGATCCAGGCTTCTGACCTCCTCAGCCACGGTGTCGAACTGCTTGAGATGTTCCTTATAGCGCTCCTTCAGGAACGCATGCACCTCAAGGAAGTTCGCACCTTCATAGTTCAGGTGGATTAAGTGGCTCTGCGTTTGCAGCTCCTTCAGCAGTGAGGCCAGCATTACTAAATGCTTGACCAGCTGAGCTACGCCACCGTCGTCGCACGTATCCATCTCGCCCTGAGGGACCTCCATCAGGAGCGCCTGTTCGTGCTGCACGAATCCATCCACTAGCCGTCTACACAGTCTATTGCGCCCCTGCCTGATCCTCAGGTGGGGGCATTTTTGTGCACTCATTCAGCGGTGCATTGCAGTTACCTGACTTCGTATGAGTTCTCTTGCCCCAACTGAAGATGCCTTCTTGCTTGATGACTGCGACGATCCCGTTGCCGCCGCAATCACCAAGCGCCCGCCCGAGCCGAAGTTCTTTCGCTTCGGGATCAACCAGGTCGGCCAGCTCTATGAGTACGGCGAGTCACACGCCCAACCCAAGCGCGTCCTCGATGGCACCGGCGATGGCCTGACCTTCCTCGGTGTCCATGACATCCGCGCCTGTGAGCGCGCTGGCGACCGCCGCAAGCTCTACCTCGACGTCACCATCGGCTCGCCTCACCCCTACCACCTGTTCGTGCTGTCGCTGCCGGTCTTCAACTCCAATCCGGACCGCAGCTCCTGGCCAGTACGCACCCTGCTGGGCTCGCTTGCTGTGGCTGACAGAATGCTTGACATGCGTGCCATGGCAGGCACAATCTGTGCGCGGCGGGGCACCAAGCCCAACGCCTACGGCCATGTCGCCAACTTCATCGACCTGTTCGTTCACAGCGACCCAGCCGGTGAGGCCCAGGCCCGTATTGCCTCAGATGCCATTGATCCTGATCGCCACACCCTGGAGGTCACGGTTGATCGCCTGCGTCGCTCCCTCGACCTTGAGCCCCAGTTCCAGTGACCTCCAGTCCCGAAATCCCGGACAGCATCTCATCTGAGATGCTCAATACCTTGCTGCGTGGGCGCAATCCGCTGCCCATCAGCGAGGTGGTCCCTGCTCTGGATTTCGGCGGCGAGCTCGGAGCGCCTTGTGACCTGCAGTTTTCAATCTGCCAGCTGATCGAGCGCTCCACTGGCGGCACCAACATCATCCAGATGCTGGTCGCTGCCATGCACCTGCTCACCGAGGTCGAGGCCCACTTCGAGCGGCACATGAACTCCCTCGCTTTAGAAGACGAGCCGTACAACACCCTCTCAGCTCCTGAACAGCAGACGCTGGCTCGGGTGATGCGAGAGCACACCCTGCTTCTCAAGGCCAGCCTCAAGCACCTCGAAGAGGTCCTCACGCAGGTTGGCTACCCCTACTACGCCCAGCGTGCGCAAGAGCTCATCAACGATCGCTTCCAGCAGAAGCGTGTCTTGATGCGCGATTTCCGTAGCCAGCTCCTGATCTCCGATGAGCTTCTGGCCTCACTCGGAATCGAGCGCTCTGCGGTCACAACTTATCTCGACCAAATCACAGATCACCCAAACGACACTTCAGAACTATGACCACCGCCACTCAAACTCAACCCCAAACCCAAACCAGCAAGCTCTCCAAGGCTGACCAGAAACTCTTCAAGGGCACCGCCGCCGAGGTCCACAGCTGGATGAGCGATCAGGAAATCCTCGCCTCGATCGGCTGCAACTTCAACGTCATCCGCACCCCAGCCACCAGCCCCTACGGCCGCACCTACAGCGACTGCCAGCTCTGGCTGCGCGATGACAACCAGGACCTGCTCGGCTTCTTTGGTACTAAGCGCCAGATCATCCAGCCCTCGCTGTTCATCGACTACTTCCGCGCCTTCTGCGACGCCTCCGATAAAGCCATCTCCCTTGATGTCGTCGGCTCCTACAACAAAGGCCGCAGCATCTACATGGCTGCCAAGCTCAACGGCAACAACGGCGCTCTTGTCGCAGCCGGTGGCGGCCTTGAGATCAGCCGCCAAGGGCATTCCGCCTACATCAGCGCAGAAGATCGCACCGATCACTGGTTGGTACTGAGCGAATCCTTCGGTGAAGCCCTGCGCCCTCGCGTCTCGGTGATCGCCAACGAGCTGGTCTGCGCCAACGGGATGGCCCGCAAGGTGACCGAATGCCAGGTCAAGCTCAGCCATACCCAAGCGATGAGCAAGGACATTGTTCACGCCGTACTCGATCACGCCGTTCGCCAATGCCAGGCGTACGACCGCATGAAGGAGCGCCTGATTGAGACCCCCGTCTCAATGGAGACCGCCGCTGCTGCCCTGCACCAGTACTTCGGCAATGAGCAAGGCACCGGCCGGCTCGCCCAGCGACTCGAGCAGATCTACCGCCACGAGCTGATCGGCAGTGAGCTCGATACCCGTGGTGCCAACGCCTGGCGCCTGGCATCTGCTGTCACGCAGTACACCAGTCACGAGCGCATCGGCAACAGCGAGGCCGTCTTCCGCTCCCAGCTGGAAGGCGCCCGGGCCCGCACCGCTTCTGGCTTCATCGATTTCCTCGAGTCGCAGTTCACAGAGCAGCGCGAACCCGTCCACGCCTGATCCCACCACGCCGCCTCGCGTTCGGGGCGGCTCCCTTTCTTTCGCAGCTCATGCTCACTATCACCCAACTCAGTCCCGCTCAGCAGCAGCGCTTCCTCGATTGCGCTGCTGAGAAAAACATTCCCGTCGACGTCCTCCTTGAGGACTTCTGCCTCGATCCCTACATGCCAGGAGCCATCACCGGAACCCTGCCTTGGTGCGGGCTCTTCGGCCTGGTGGAAGCCGATGGACGCTCACACACCTGATGCCATGACGACCCGCCGCGCCATTACCGATTCCGACATCCACGAGTACACCACCTATGTCGCCAAGCTTGCCGCCATTACCACCCCAGGCGATCCGCCGCCGATTCGCTTCCGCACGCGTTTCCTCTGGACCCACGGCACGTTGCCGCAAGACGACCTCATCCACGACCAGAACGCAGCGCTCTTCCTCCGGAACCAAGCGCCGGCTGCTTGAACTTGCTGTTCTGCTCGCCAGCGCTCTGATCCTTGCTTCCTCGCCGTGGCCCCAGCAGCAATCTCTGCAAGGGCGCTACGCCACAGGGCTTGAGACCGGGCCTTGATCAGGTGATCTCGCCGCCCTCCAGCACACCCCAGCTACCGGGGCGGCCGGAACACTCGTATCGCACACCCCTGTACACACATGAACCGCCATACAGGCCATCGGCCTGCATCTGACGGCGGCGCACCACGCGCTCGAATTCGCGCTCCAGCGACAAACGCCGGAACATGTCCAGATTCAACGGCTCCATCGGATCTCCACCGATTAAGTGTCAGAAACTGACGTCCCCGTCGTCTGGCGTCAGCATCTGCAACCCCGAAGGGTCCGACGATTTGACCCAATTCTAGAAACTGCTCGTGCTCTACCTCACTCCGCTCTTCAAGGCCAAGCGTCGTATTGAACGTCTTGCTTCTGTGTCCCGTCAACTTACGGAAACCAGCAAGCGTTATCCCTGGTTAGCGATTCCCTTGCTGCCGCCGCACCTTGTGGTGCGCTGGCTCTCGCGGCGTGAATACGAGCGGCTGAGCAACCTGGGCTATCCGCTCACCCGCAAACGAGCCCGAGTCTGAGATCAAACACCGATGGCCATGCGTTGCCGTGCCTGCAACTCCAGGCAAACACGCGTCTCCAGCACTGATGTTTACGACGACCATCAGCGCCGCTACATCCGCTGCCTGGATTGCGGTAGCCAGTTCATCACGATCGAGCGCTACAGCAAACCCAAGCCAGGGCCCAAGCCAGGCTCTACCCGGCGGAACCTCAACTACGGCCTCAAAGGAGAGACCAATCCCCGGTCAATCCTTACTGACTCAGACATCTACGCCATTCGTCAGGCCTACGACCAAGGCCTGACCTACAGCCAAGTCAAAGCACGATTCGGTATCGCCTCTAGCCACTACTACCGAATCGGTAAACGCATCACCTGGACTCACTTACCAGAGCGCTCCTGTCATGACCGTCGATCTGCTGCCTGATCAAACCCTCAAGATCCTGCTGCCCAGCGGCGGCGAGCTTCTGCTCTCGAACCGCGATGGGGCGACGCGCATTGAGCACTGGCAGGGGCACTCCTTATCCACTTTCCTGACTCTTCATGTACTCCCCGATCCCGAACAACAACAACAACAACAACAAGTACAACTACAACAGCAACTCGAAGCGCATCACGATCGTGCTGCACAAGGCGTTGTTTGCCCGACTTCAAGACCGATCTGATTACGAAGGACGCTCCATGTCCAACCTCTGCGCCTACCTACTGGAGCGTGCCATGTCCGATCCAGAAAACCCCTAATCAAAGACACCCTGAAGGCCGTCTCGCATCACGCGGGGCGGCCTTTCTGCATGCACCTCTACACCTGTGCATGTTCACGCGATCTTCCACCGTCAGCTTGCGCCTCGGCGCCCAGCAAGCCGAGTTCATCTACTTCGAGTTACTCGGGCTGCTGGTTCACTACCGCGACGCAGGCACCACCATCGAGCCCGGCGATGAGCGGGCCCTGCTCTCCGCCCTGACCCAGCTCGAACTCGGCATTCAACGCGCTCAAGCCGTTGCCGATGTCCAGCTCGAGCAACTGCGTGCTGCCGCCCTGCGCAAGGAGGCGGCATGAGCCTTTCCGATCAGCTCCTCAAGTTCGGGCACGGCAACGCCAAGCTGCCCAACACGACCATGACCTTCGCTCTGCCGGCTGGGTTCACCTGCCCAGGGGCTTTGCACTGCCTCTCCAAGGCCGATCCCATAACGGGCAAGATCACCGACGGACCTCAGACGCTGTTTCGCTGCTCTGCCGCCAGCGAAGAGACCCGTCCCACCGTGCGCAAAGCACGGCACCACAACTGGTCACTGCTGCGCGGACTGCAAAGCGGTGCCATGGCCAGTCTACTCGATCTCTCCCTGCGCGCCCAGCGACGCACCTATACCGAGCGTGTGCGCTGGTTCACCTCCGGCGACTGCTTCAACGTCCAACTGCGCGACGCCCTGATCGAGACAGCACAGCGCCACCCGGACTTGCTGTTCTACCTCTACAGCAAGAACTTGCCCCTGTGGCTCGATCACGGCACACCGCTTGCGCTGCCGGACAACCTCGTCATGACGGCCTCCTGGGGCGGCCGCTATGACTTCCTGCTCGCCGATGGGTTATTCCATCGCACTGCCAGGGTTGTCAATACGCAAGAAGAGGCATACGCTCTGGGCCTGGCGATCGACTTCACCGACGCCATGGCCTACCAATCCACACCTGCTCATTTCGCACACCTTGTCCATGGCACACAGCCCAAAGACTCAGCGGCCGGCCAGGCCATCCAAAAGCGCCGGGCTGCCGGGCAGTTCGCTGGCTACTCGAAGCATTCAACCCATGCTCGTCCACTACCCGTCCCTGCCGGTCGATGACACACAGATTCAGCTCCGCAACGGCGCTCAGCTCCGCGAGATCATCAAAACCTGCGCAGACAATGGCATCCCCTTCCGCATCGTCTACGACCACGGCGGCAAGTTCCGCTACCACTCGGACCCCTGCCGCACCAGCCGATGAACTCAAGCTTCAGCGCAGCGAACTCCTGGCCTACGGGGCAATCCTGCCCCACGAGGCTGGTGGTCTACTGCTCGGCAGCTTCTCGCCCACCAGGCAACTCAACTTGCGCACCGGCCGTAATTGGTCGGCATGGCAATGGCAAGAAGTCCTGCGTTCTGAGTACGAGAGAATAACGGGACCATCACAATCCACCGCAGCATGACTTCATGCTGTGCCCGGGTTATTCAGTCACGCCATGAGCCCTGACGATCTCACCGTCGATTACTACATCGACTGCCATGGCCATGACTGCTATCGGATCTGCATGCCCGATGGCCTCTGCTCCATTGTGTCTTCTGCTCATCTCATCGACGAGCGGAAGGCACAACTTCTCCGCATGTACCCGCAGTGCCGCCCGTCATCGTCTTTGGCTTGACCTGGATGCTCGGCATCCTCGCCGTCACCATCTACCTCACGCAATTGTCATGAAGCATTCAGCGCTTCTGGCCCTTGTACTTGGCATCGCCCTTGGGGCCTTGCTGCGCTGGGCACTGTCACCCATCAATCCGGCTCCACAAAATCCCGATTACATGGCCACGCCTGTTATCTGGACAAGCGATTAGATCTACACACTTCTCTTTCCCGTGACTGAAATCAAACCGCCACTTGGGCTTGTCGAGGAGCTCGGCAATGCTTACAAAGACTACCAGATTGAAATTAAAGAACTTATTGCGTTGGCATACCTCTCGGGATACAACGACTGCGCAAACTCTCAATACCGCAAACTGTGCAGTGGCTTGCTCCAGGCTATTGACCTAGGTAATCCGGAGGCCGAGGAGCTTGCCCTCTGCCAGATCAGGACCGCCTTAAAGCTTGAAGCCCAGTAGTCCGATCAACTCCGATGTCTGAGTTTCCATTTATCTACGTCTGCAGCCACGCGGGGAAGATTGGCAACTTCCGCTGGGTCAATTCAGACACCCGCTGGCCAGACTGGATTCACAAGCGTTGGATTGGCTCAGCAATGCGGAGGGGTTACTGGGGCCGTTGCGGCTTGGTCAACCCTCCGGAATTCCCAGATAGTTCATCGTTGCTCCCTTAGTCAGACCCTCTTCTGTCCTTATGGCTGACTACACAGTGCTTGACACTAGTTACGAGTTCTCGGTGCTCGACGACAACGGCGAAGAACAAGCGGGCGGCACAGCCCCCACCCTGGAGCAAGCCTGGAATGAAGGCCAACATTACTTGGCCATTTACTCTGAAGATGGTCCGCACTTGCTGGAAGTACGGCGTGTTGAACGCATCTCTCTACTATCTTAGTTTAATCAATTATGGTTCACCGCTACTCCGTCGCCGCCGCTCTTCGCGCTGCTGTAGAGCAGATAGAGGATATTTACTATAAATCCGACACAGACCGCAGTGATGGTGTTGTTTTTGCACTACTTCAAATGATGCTTATTGTTAATGAACTTGAAGCTCAATAGTCAAACTCACTAAACCATTTTGTTAACGTCAACAAAATGGTGCTTCTGTTACACTCAGTATCGATAGAGCCTGAGTCTCTGCTCCGTCCTTATGAGGCGGTTTACACTCAGGCCATCAACAATCTCAATACTCACCGTTTATAAAGAACTCAACTAATGGCAAAAGGACTATCAGCTGACGCATATGCGGTAATCAAAAAAGCTCATGAAGTTGATTGGTGTAATAAAAAAGCTATAGCTGCTGTTCTCCGGGAAGTAGCGTATAGGTTGAGCTTTGGCCACGCCACAGGTGACGGAATCATCTGCGAAGACGATCTGCGAGCCTTGGCTAATGAACTTGATGCTTACGAAGAGCTAACTGGTGTAACACCAGTAAACAAAGCTACTGAGGAAGATACCTAAGGAAATCCCAACCCTTAAGAGATGGATCTTCGGAAGCTCTAACTGCTTTCACGACAGTAGGAAGCTCACGGGCAAGGCGATAACCAATCGACCTAGCAATCTGGCGATGCTCAGCCTGAGTATCATCCTTGCCGCGTAAACCAACATAATGCAGGAAACTACGCACAGTGCCGCTCATATGCATACGAGTGGGTGTGTACAAGGGTAAAATATTCCTTGCGCATTCACGAGCCACGCCTGCGTCGAGCATTTCCTTATACAGCCCTTGAACCTGACTGTCGATAAACTCAAGCCGCTCCCAGAACGATTCACACATGTAAACCGGAAGGCGGTCCACGCTGCTCTGACGATTCTTTGAGGCTTGAAACCTCAGCTCAAATTGAAAGGGTTTCTCTTCTAAATCAAGTGTTTCGTTAGGTTCGCAGTAGCGCTGAGACAGTTCTTGAAATACGAAGCTCCTGTGCCTCAAGATTTGAGGTGAAATAGCTCGAGTTGTACTAATTTCAAAGCTGGCCGAAGCTTGCTCGAAAACCGACCAGTGTGCGTGTTTAATACAGTACGTTAATAGCTTTTCGTACTCTTCACGATCAGGATCTTTTGTGGAAACTCTGGCGTGTCTTGCGATTACTTTTTCCGCATCTGGTGTAACCCAATCCAGATCAGCGGAATGCAGCTTCATTAGCTACGTGGAAAAGCTTGTTGGTACCGTAATCTAGCAGTAATCTCGCTCGGGTTTGAAACCATTCGAGCGAGGTCAGCAGGTCCCCAACCGAGACGCATCCCAGCCATGCGAACCTTATCAGCGTCCTGGTGCATCATTTTTTAATTTTAATAGGAAGCTGAAGGGGTAAAGTTCCCGCCGTGTTGAGATTCTGGGGGATCATCGCCATTGTCGGATCCATGGCACTCAGAAAGTTCTGCTGAGGAACCGTCGTCAGAATCTTTAACTTATTACGCATCTCAGGATTAAGAGTGTTCTGAGTTTTAACCAGATACTCACCCTTACTCATATCAGCAGGTCGCTCCGGGATCACTAGGTTATCCCTATGGTTGTACCCGGCAGGCCCTGTCAACTGCTGGCTAGGAACAATATTACTAGCTTGAACATCCGTAGGTCCCACGGGCTCTCGCGCATACTCTCCAATATCGTGCTGATACTGTGAATACACTCGATTGATGTTGTCTAAACCGGTTGCCCGATTCAACTCAATCATCTCAGGAGTGTTCTGGTACATCGCGGGGTTGCCCGTAGCCAGGCTACCGAGTGGTTTCACTCGGGCAGCCATAGGGCCTAAGCCACCGGGGCGTTGTAAGAAGTTTTGGCCGTTCATAGTTTTATCTTAGCTCAATCAGGTTTCCTAGATCTATTTCTCGAGGCATCCATTACCCTTAAGTTAGAAGGCGAATTGTTATGCGGGTTCCGATCTTTATGGTCGACATCTTTACCATCGCCTTTATGGACCCGACCTTCGCGTTCCATAAAACGCCGCGCTTTATTTCTAGCTGCACGGCGCTTTTTAACTTTCTCAGTGCCGTCGTAATTACGGTACTCTTCCTTATAGTCTCGCTTATACGCCATCAGCTGATTAAGTTTTTACAATTCTAAGCCAGCACGAAACAACTCAGCTACTGCCATGCCCCGCATGGTAACTAAATGCCGAGCAAATTCAGTCAGATCCGACTGAAAACGCTGGAAAAGCCCAGAGTACAGACCGTTATTACATCCATAAAACTCATAGAGCGCATCTAAGAAATCTGCCTTGCTTTGCTCATCAGTAACACTCCAGTTATCTAGAATTTTCTGATAATCGAACTCAGCGCCGACAGAAACCATGGCTCAAAGGAGAGAGTACGAAGTCTACCTCAGCTAGCCAGGATTACCCAGCCACTCTTAGGTCCTTCAACAAGGAAACGAGGGCCTAAGTTTTTCTTGGAATACAAGCGGTATTTCCCATCAGTAGAAACGTAAGACCCACCAATCAGATCAAGATCGCCGAAAGGATCATGCACCCAAAGTTTCTGGCGGTCTGCGGTGACGCCCACACAGCAGATCCAGTGGCCGCCTCCAACAGGATTGGAAACTGGACCTTTGTGGAGGATGCCCATTGGGACAGGGATGCCTCGCTTGAGCTGCTGCTCGATGGTATCCCAGCTTGCGTTTTGAACAAACTTAGCGTCGACACCAAAGTGCTTCAGAGTGTCCAGTTGAGCTGAAGCCGATGTGGTATCACCGTACTTATATACTTCACTGATGTATTCATCGTCAGTATCAATAGCATCAGGATCGAGAGCCGCCAGGAGCATTGCACAACTGCTGGAAAAGCAGGTGCGCATAGGATCTTTTTTGTTATCCCGTTGGGAGAAGTAAGGAACAACTAGTTTGATCTCACCGTCTGTCTTGGGTGGTGTCTCCTGAGTCTCTGTGTCATTAATGATCTTCCAGTGATCCGGGAAAAACCACCACTCAACTTCTGGTTGCTTCTCTAGGAGCACTCGCTGGTGAGCTTCTCCGGCATACATCCTGATTTCAGTCCACTGCCACGCGCTGCCTTTAGGGACAAAAAGCTTCTCCTCGGCCTTCAAGGTGCTGGAGTCAACAGGGTGACGCTTGAGCCAAGTATCACGTTTCGCAAGGAGAGACTTAGCCAAAAGAGGATGCTTCACCTTCTCTAAGAATAACTTTTTCTCCTCTTCTCGGCGCCGTACCAAACCAGGGATGACTTCATCGCTGCCGGCCTTAACCCACCTACCGAATTCACCCGCTACGACCTTGCGATCAGCTCCATGGTTAAGCAGGCGCAGCATCGTGCTGTTGACGAACGCTGTCGGTCCAACATTAAACGTAAAAGAAACTAGCGCATCATATTCATTCTGATTAAGTTTTACGCTTACAAAACTACTGACGGTCTGTTGCGCACTCTCAGTATCAGCCCACAGCAGACGCTCGGCCTCCTCCTCGGTGATGCGCATTCCTGGTTGCACATCAGGCCCAGTATGCCCATAGCCGATAGTCAATACACCGGCAGGACAGACATAGGCTGTCAGCCGAATACCTTCAAACTTTTTGATTAAATCTATCCCCTTCTGCGAAATACGCATTTGTCAAAATCTGCCTGTATTTACTCTGGCAGAGTTTGACAATATGCGGCGTGAAATTTTAATTAAGCAGCGGTAACTGTAACCCGGTACTCAGTTTCACTGCGACCGGTACGGAACACATAGAGCGTAGCGGTCTCGCCGTTGCTGACGCTATAAGTGAAACTGGAGTTGCTGCGACGCGTAATTTTGGGTGCGTTTGCAGTACCTGCCACGGTACCATCGGCTTTATAAACTTCAACTTTGCTCACAGCAAAAGCTTCAGCATCTAAAGTGATGGTCGCGGTACCAGAGGTACCAAAGGTCAGGCTGAAAACGTCGGCCAGACCTAAGCCGCCGTCACCAGCAAAAGAGCGGTAGTTACCAATGGTGACGTTATTACCGTCCAGAGTACGAAACTGGCCAAAACGAGTAATTCCTTCCGGAGCGACTCCTGTCTCACGATTGAAGGTAACTTCGGCCATGGCTAGATTGGAGACACCTCGATATAAAGATTCTAAGGTATGTACAACAAAGTAAACGCACTTATCTACGAGCTGATTACCTTCTTATGTAGGTTTTATCCACTAAAACAAAAACCTTGGATCAGGCGAATACTCGATTATTGTCGACCAGATTGGGCTGCTTTTCGAGCTGAAGTTGCAATTAAAGAAGTTGACAAACAAGTAGAGGCGTTCCGCGAGGCGTGGGATAAAGAGGAAAAAGAAAAACAGAAACCTATCTACACTGAACTTCCGCCAGACGGAACTAAAGCGCAGGAGCTCCTAGGTGGCGAGATGCGCCTCAGCGCCCCA
>Ga0315901_10001289_pt1 | contig 36361 bp, 38 predicted proteins | sample LakEriMetagenome_10_FD_203761 | JGI IMG/M metagenome (GOLD analysis project Ga0315901, IMG submission 203761) | Freshwater fungal communities from buoy surface, Lake Erie, Ohio, United States - Buoy 2 MA116 | ecosystem: Environmental > Aquatic > Freshwater > Lake | place: USA: Lake Erie, Ohio...
GAGCTACAAAAAGAGATATCTGAAGTCAAAAATGACTTATTAGAAATAAAACAACTTCTTCAATCAATTCTGTCCAACCGAGGATAACATATGGCTACATTAAATCTACGCCAAACTGCTGCTGTTAACGCTGGCGAAACCAATCAAAATCGTCCTTTAACCAATGCTGAAGTTGACGCCAACTTCATCAATTTAAACACCGATAAATTAGAAAAGTCTGGCGGCACATTAACAGGCCTTCTTACATTACGTGCTGGCGCAGCAGGCACTAATGGTGCTCCACTTCGTTTCCAAGGTGGTACCAATTTAACAACTCCTGTCACAGGTGCCATGGAATTTGATGGTACCAATTTATACTTCACACCATCAGGATCACGTAAGACCGTTGCATTCACAGATAGTAACATCACAGGTAACGCAGCAACTGCAACTACCTGGGCTACAGCTAGAACACTAACATTAACCGGTGATGTTACAGGTACTTCAGCAGCATTTGATGGGTCAGGTAACATTTCAATTGCCACAACTATTTCAGCAGATGCTACTGTATTAGGAACCGATACCACAGGTAATTACGTAGCAAGCATCACCAATGGTAGCTTTATGACTGGAGGTAATGGTGGCTCAGAAGGAGCTGCTCTTACATTGGCTGTAGACGCTACAAGTGCCAACACAGCTTCCAAAGTAGTTGCTCGTGATGCTTCAGGTAATTTCAGTGCTGGTACTATCACAGCAACTCTTTCAGGTAACGCATCAACAGCTACTGCATGGCAAACAGCTAGAACATTAACATTAACTGGTGATGTCACAGGCACTTCAGCATCATTTGATGGTTCTGGAAATATCACTATTGCCACCACTATTTCAGGTGATGCCACAGTTTTAGGAACCGATACTACAGGTAACTATGTTGCTAGTATTACTAATGGTAGCTTTATTACTGGTGGTAACGGCGGTTCTGAAGGCGCCGCCTTAACCATTGCGGTAGATGCTACCAGTGCTAACACAGCATCTAAGGTTGTCGCTCGTGATGCCTCAGGTAATTTCAGTGCTGGAACCATTACTGCTTCATTATCAGGTAATGCCACAACAGCAACAACATTACAGACGGCTAGAAATATTCAAGGTGTATCCTTCAATGGATCAGGCGATATCACAGTAGTTACAGCAGGTACTGGTGTTTCAGTTTCAGGCACTTCAGTAAGTATCGGACAAGCTGTCGCAACATCAAGTAATGTAACTTTCGGGTCAATGCTTGTAGGTAGTGCCACTTGGCCTAGCGGAACTGTAACTGGACAAATTCGTGCTTCTCATGACGTTGTGGCTTACTCTTCTTCAGATGCGCGTTTAAAGACAGATATCGAAACAATTCCAAATGCTTTAGAAAAAGTTTTACAGCTAAATGGTGTTACATTTACTTGGAACACATCAAATCAAGAGATTCATGGACATGAAGGGCGCGACACTGGTATTCTTGCACATGAAGTTGCTGCTGTTCTACCTGAAGTTGTGACTACTCGTGAAGATGGATTCATGGCAGTACGCTATGAAAAGATGATTGGGTTGTTAATTGAAGCCGTCAAGGAATTGGATGCAAAAGTAAGTGCATGCACTTGTAACAAGTAAGGGAGAATAACTCATGGCATATTGTTCATGTAGTGGAGGACCGTGTGAAGAATCTGGTGCGTTTTACTGTTATGAAATAGGTTGTGACGATTGTACTCCATCACCAACGGCGGCCCCAACCGCAGCTCCGTCACCCACTGAGGCCCCAACGGCATTCATACCACCAACCGCAGCTCCGTCACCCACTGAGGCCCCCACAGTAGCTCCTACCGAATCACCAACTGCGTCACCAACCGCAGCTCCGTCACCCACTGAGGCACCAACTGCATTCATACCACCAACAACGCCGACCGAGGCCCCGACCACTGCGCCGTCACCAACCGCAGCTCCGTCACCCACTGAGGCCCCAACGGCATTCATACCACCAACCGCAGCTCCGTCGCCCCCAACCGAAGCCCCGACCACTGCGCCGTCACCCACCGCAGCTCCTACGGCAGCATGCGTGGGTCAAGGTGGAGATTGTAGTTCAGGAATTTGTTGCTCTGGTTTAGAGTGTTACGAAATAACAACTAATACATTTGTTTGTCAAAATCTATCGCCAACAGCGCCGCCAACGGTACCCCCGACAGCGCCGCCGCCAACGGTTCCGCCAACAGCACCACCGCCAACGGTTCCGCCAACGGTTCCGCCAACAGCTGCACCAACAGCACCTGCTTCTGGTGGAAAATGTTGTGGTGTTGATACAGGTAATATTTGTGCCGATGGATTCGTAGCAGAAAATCCTTGTCCAGCTGGATTAAGTCCATGTTCAACATTAGGTGCTACGTGCGGCCCAACAGCGCCGCCACCGACAGCGCCTCCAACGGTGCCACCAACAGCAGCGCCAACAGAACCCCCTTCTGGTGGAAAATGTTGTGGTCCTAGCACAAGTTATTTTTGCGCAGATGGATTCGTAGCAGAAAATCCTTGTCCAGCTGGATTAAGTCCATGTTCAACATTAGGTGCTTGGTGCGGAGCCCCAACACCGCCACCAACGGTCCCGCCAACGGTCCCGCCGACAGTACCACCGACGGTTCCTCCAACGGTACCACCGACAGTACCGCCAACAACAACACCGCCACCAACGGTCCCGCCGACAGTACCACCGACGGTACCTCCAACGGTTCCGCCAACGGTTCCGCCAACGGTTCCGCCAACAACAACACCTCCGCCGACAGTACCGCCAACGGTTCCTCCGACGGTTCCGCCAACAACAACACCGCCACCAACGGTTCCGCCAACGGTTCCTCCGACGGTTCCGCCAACAACAACACCGCCACCAACGGTTCCGCCAACGGTTCCTCCGACAGTACCGCCAACGGTTCCTCCGACAGTACCGCCAACGGTTCCGCCAACAACAACACCTCCGCCGACAGTACCGCCAACGGTTCCTCCGACGGTTCCGCCAACAACAACACCTCCGCCGACCGTACCCCCAACGGTCCCGCCAACGGTCCCGCCGACAGTACCACCGACGGTTCCTCCAACGGTTCCTCCAACGGTTCCGCCAACAGTGCCGCCGACGCCAGCACCAACAGCAGCACCAACTTTACCTCCAATCGCACCTATTCCGGCTTCTAATGTTTCTATAGGAAGTGTAACTGTACATAAAGGAGGTACAGCTTTAGCTGGGGGTAATTATAGTCTAGCAACAATTTCACAGGATGGCGACGCAAATGCTAATCCTACATCTATTAACCCGAACAGTACATCTAAGCCAGACAAGGTTGTACCACATGGTCTAGGTGAGTTTGTAAATTATAATCATAACACAGGAAGATAATTAAAACATGTCTACAATATTGGTTACTGGTGCAGGAGGATTTATAGGAGGTCATCTTGTCAAGAAGCTATCAGAATCTCACGAGGTTCGGGCTCTTGACAAGAAGCCTCTTTCCTCTTGGTATCAAATTACAGAGAACGTAACAAACATCGTGGGTGATTTAACTGATTATGAAGTTGCATTAAAAGCCACGGAAAATGTTGATGAAGTATATCATTTAGCATGTGAAATGGGAGGTATAGGATTTATTGAATTAAATAAAATCCTATGTATGCTATCTGTTATTCCAGATACTAACACCATAAAAGCAGCACATGTAAATGGTGTTAAAAAGTTTTTGTTTGCATCTACAGCATGCATCTATCCTAAATATAAACAGCATACTGTAACCCCTGAACCATTAATGGAAGACACTGCATATCCTGCGGACCCAGAAGATGGTTACGGATGGGAAAAATTGTTTATGGAACGCATGTGTCGGCATTTCTCAGAAGATTACGGTATGGATGTCAGGATTGTTCGATATCACAACGTCTTTGGTCCAGAAGGAACTTGGCAAGGGGGAAGAGAAAAGGCTCCTGCTGCTTTGTGTAGAAAAGTTATCGAGGCAGTTAAAACACAATCTAACGAGATAGAAATTTGGGGCGATGGAGAACAACGCCGTTCATTCTTGTACATTGATGATGCCATTGAAGGCACACTACGTATCATGGAAAGTCCACACCAATCTCCATTTAATATTGGTTCAGATAGAATGGTGTCTGTGAATGAATTAGTTGATATTATTGAGAATGTAGCCGGCGTGACTGTCAACAGAAAGTATGTCTCTGGACCATTAGGAGTCCGTGGAAGAAATTCTCATAATGATAAAGTCAAGGCTCTATTGAATTGGGAACCATCTATTTCGTTAGAAGAAGGCGTATTAAAAACTTATACGTGGATACAATCTCAGTATGAGCAACTATAAGTATTGGGATAATATAAATTTTACTAACAACTATGTACCAAGAGACAAATATATTCTATTTGATCCATATCCTGCTGGTTTTAATAATGTTAGAATGTCCTATGAAATTGCCGCATGCATGGCATATGCTTTAAATAGAATTTTAGTAATATCAGAACACAGAAGAATAGCTGGATTAGATGAACAAATAAAATTTTCTGAATTCTATGATTTAAATAATCTAGGTATACAAATATTAGAAAAATCTAGTTTAAAAGAAAGTTTTAATATTAAGAAAATAACAAACCGAGCACATGAAGTTTTATATAAATTAGATGTTTGCAAAGAAAGAGAGAGTTTCCAAGGTAATGAAATACTTAATTTATTTGATATGGATGATGATATATTATATTTTCCAAGAAATTTATTCGGTAATTTCTACCACGCTATAGCAAGTAGTAGAATGCAAGAAATTAAAACTTTCATTGCCAAAAATTTCCATTACAAAGAAAATATTTTTGATTTAGCACAAAATGCTATTAATGAAAAATTAGGTGATTTAGATTATTATGCTATACATATTCGAAGAAATGATTTTAATATGGGTTGGCACATAGGCACTATTGTTTTACCTGCTGAAGAAATTTTACAAACTATTGAATCTTTTATACCAAAAAAATGTAAGTTGTATATTGCAACAGATGAAATAGACAAAAGTTATTTTGAACCTTTTTTTAAAGATTATGATGTGTCTTTTTATGAAGATTTGAACATTGACCATTCTTCTAAAAAATATTCTATAGCTATAGAGCAAATTATTTGTGCTAGAGCAATTTCTTTTGTTGGATGTTATAATTCTACATTTTCTACCTATATTAATAGACTCAGAGGATATATGAAAGACATTGAAGATAAAAGATGTTTACATTATTGTAAAAAATTTTTTGAACAAACAAATGATGAAAATAATTTTTTAGGATTATTTTCTAGAGAATATAGTGAAGCTTGGAATTTTAACAATTGAAATTATAACGATGAACAAAATTAAAACAGAATTTGTTGATACAAGAAAAAAATATATTCTTTTAAAGAATGATATTGGTGTAACTGATTTCGCACGAGAAGGTCGAATATATGAAGAATACATGTATGACTATATTACAAAATATGTAGAAACTAAAAATACTACTATTGTTGATGTTGGAGCGAACTTGGGGTTTCATACCTTAGAATTTGCTGATTTAGTAGAAAACGGACAAGTTTTTGCTTTCGAACCACAAAAAATAGTATACTATCAATTGTGTGGTAATATTATATTAAACGGATTTACTAATGTTACTGCATACAATTTTGGTGTAGGAAATTCTAACAAAAAAATACGTGTAGAAAATCAAGATTATAGCGCATCTGAAAAACTTAATATTGGAAATACCCATTTAGATGCTTTCACACACGCAGGTTATAATGAAGTTGACCTAGTTAAATTAGATGATTTTAAATTTAATAATTTAAGCATAATAAAAATAGATGTACAGGGTTATGAGGTCGAGGTACTAAAAGGTGCAATAAATACTATAAATGAACATCGACCTGTAATTTTCATCGAAATAGAACCGCCACAGTTAGCTATATACAATAAGACTAAAGAAGATGTTTTAAATGTATTGAATCAATTAAATTATAAAGTTGAAAAAATACATGAATATGCTGTTTATGATTATGTTGCCACTCCTAATTAAAAATGCTATGAATAAAGTATCATGTGTAATGACAACGTATAGAAGATTTCAGTGTGTAGAACGTTCTATTGCTATGTTTTTAGAACAGGATTACGATAACACGGAACTTATCATCTATAATACAGATATTGAAAATCCTTTAGCATTAGATGAAACTTTTAATGGTCTTGAAAATAAAATCAAGGTCATTAATAATAATATTGATTTTGAAACAAAAGAATATTACAATAATACTGGATCTATACGTAGAGATGCTAAACATTTTGCAACAGGTGATTTGTACATCACATGGGATGATGATGATATCTTTTTTCCTTGGAATATTAGACAGGGCGTGGCGGGATTAGTAGAATCAAAAAAATCTTCATGGAAACCTAAATTTAGTTTCATGAAACACCGTGGGCATGAACCTGAATTAGCTTTTAACTATATGGAAGCTAGTATCGTAACCAAGTTAGAAAAAATTAATCAATATGGTTTCAAAAATAAGACAGGACCAGAACATTTAGGATGGTTTGAAGAATTACAAAAAACCCATGATATGGAGGAAAGTGATTTTGCTATACCTGCATATTGTTTCTATTGGTCAGACCCAGAAGATGTTGGTGGGCATAAACAAAGTAATTTGAATGAGTTTGTACGAGAAGATAATTTTCAACGTCATAAAATATACACAACAGATTACGCAAAAAGAAAATTCACAAGAAAATCACTTTCAGATTATAAAGAATTGTTTGCTCCTTTTCTACCAATTTTAGAAAACTTTAAAGAAGCTAAACCTGAAAGGTTTCATAACTACATATTACCTAATATAGACAAACTACGATGAAAAAAATATCAGTGATTATGCCTTTTTTAAAGGAAGGTAAAGAACCTTTAAATACTATTATAAGTATGAATAGAACGGCTGATCCTTCTAGTTTTGAAATTTTAGCAATTTGTGACGGTGAAGAAAATTATGAACATGAAAATGAAATAAGGAAAATACCTAACGTTAAATATTTTAAGAACGAAGAACAATTAGGCCCGCATCTATCTACTGCTAATGGTGTTTACGAGGCCGAGGCACCTGTTGTTTTAATGATAGATGGGCATATGAGATTTTCTTCTGATAATTGGGTGGAGAAAATTTACAATATTGCAACTAATAGTCCTAAAACTGTATGGTGTACAAAAAGTTATGTTTTAACTAATGAGCAAGAACCTTTTTTCCTTGATCCTTATAAAGACATACGTGAGGTATCTACTCATTATTCCATTGGTTCTAAAATACATTTCTTTGATGAAAAGAATGGTGCTATGCGCGGCGGCGGAGTATTCTCATTGTCTTGGTCTAGCCATTCTATGACCAGTTCTAGGGATAATATCATAGACTGTGTTTTAGGTGCAAATTATATTGGAACTACTGAATGGTTAAAAACCATAAAGTCTTTTGATGGTTTACGAGGCTGGGGTGGTTGTGAACAACACATAAGTATAAAAAATTGGTTATTAGGTGGTGATTGCCGAGGCATTCCCTCGGTTAGTATTGGTCATATTTTTCGGAAAACACCTCCGTATTATACACCATCTAAATATAACTTGTATAACAATTTATATACGGTGTACACTCTTTTACCAGATGAACTTGACATAACAGAAAAAATACTTAAATTTATGGAAGAACAGCCTGAGTTCAATAATGCAATGGAAATTGTAGAACAGAACAAAAACATGATAAGTGAACATAGAGAGCATTATATGAATTTAAAGGTTCAAAGTTTAAAGCAGTTCCTTAGCAATAACAAAATTGATTTTCAACATGTATGGACTTAACATTTTAATTTAAGGTGATTTATGAAAAACAGTGAACTATTTTCCAATTATGGTTATGCGTATATCTCTAATGTACTAACCAAAGAACAATGTGAAAGATTTTCCAATATCTTGTTAGATATGAAAAATGCCAATCAATTAGCGCATGAAGGTTCGGTGGATGCTTTAATCTACAAAGAATCCTATGGGGGTAATCACGAAGAATTTGAGGCAGCATTGCGTGAAATTCAACCAAGGATTGAAGAAGAAATTGGTTTAAAAATGAAGCCAGCAAATAGCTATGGAAGAATTTATTATAATGGAGGAACATTACCCCCTCATAAGGATAGAAGTGTTTTGGATTACACTCTTTCCATTACACTTAAGCACAATTTAGAAAAAGATTGGCCGTTATGGTGTACTGATAAAAAGGGTAATAATGTTCCCCTATATATTGCAGAAGGTGATGGAGGAATAATGATTGGGAATTCAATGACACATTGGAGAGATCCGCTAGTATGTTCACCCGAACAATTTAGTATTAATTTGTTTATGCATTGGTCATTGGTATAATAGGGGTTAAATATGATAAAGGTTACGGCGTATGAGGTGGGTCTTAAATTAGAAATGAGGCCGGCCTCACCTAAAAGAGATTGGATGGATGAAGCGCGTTCAAAAAATCCTTATCGGTGTTTACCATTAAATATTGCTAATGGTTACGGATGGGAAATTGTTAATCCTTCAAAATTCACTTTAGAATGGAACGGCGGAAAAAATCCTAAAGATGTTGTAGTTAAAAAACAGGCAGGCACTATTTTTCCGGATAATCATTTTGGTGAGGGAACATTTACATGGCACACCGGGTATCTATTTCGGACAGAATATCCCTATGCTCTGTATGTTACAGGTCCGCCGAATTTTCCTAAACCTAATGTAATACCTTTATCTGGTATTGTTGAAACCTATTGGACTCCATTTACATTTACGATGAATTGGAGATTTACACAGCCTGGATCTGTATCGTTTGAACCAGGAGATATTTTATGTCAGATTTTTCCAGTGAACATTTCTTTATTTGATGATGTTAAACCCGAGATACGCCATTTATCTGAAGATCCTGAATTTGAAGAAAAATACTGGAATTGGAATATTTCTCGTGTAGCTTTTAGTAGCAATCCAACACGAGGAGATGTTTGGCAAAAGGATTATTTTCAGGGTAAATATGCACAGTTGAATGAACAAACTGGTTGTCCTTTCCATGTGAAAAGAACACCAGAAGAAGAGGAAAAAAATCCCCATAGAACTAAACCTAATGTGCCAGAGTTTGTAAACTTAGCGGAAAAACCCTACACAACACCGCCAAAATATGAGGAGTTGTTGAAAAAAATACGTGAGAAAAAATTTGAAACTAAACCTGAGGCCCCTGAAAAAAACATGAACTTCAATATCAAATCCACATCAGAAAATACATTACCTGACATTGCAGAAAAAATTAATACAAGTAATAAATTAGTTTTAATGTATGTAATGTCTAATTCTACATGTGAAGAAAATGACATCAAGACAAATACACAGCAAGATTTGGAACAAAAAATAAAGGATTCTTATTTAGATAAAGTTGATTATCACGTATTGTGTATTTCAGAACACAACATGCCTTTCCCTAAAATACAAACCGATGTCCTTTATTATTTTGCTCCTAAAAATCAGACACCATTATTTTTCCGTGACCGGTTTCAAGTACTGGTTGATTTGGATCATGATATTGAGACTGCAATTAAAATGATGAATACCGGGGCCTCATATTTTGAGGCTAAGTTTGATGATAAGACTAAAGAAAATATTCTGAAAACAGAAGCTTACTTGAAAGAAGATACAACTAAATTTCCCTCATCATTCAAAATGGCTAGAAACCTAGCTAAGGAAATGTGGAAAACTGGCAAAAATGCCGCTAAAGGATTACCAATTTTAGTACCAGCAGATGTGGGAGTGAGTCGTTTCAGTACGTGTGAAATTTGCGAACATTTGGATTCTAAGGACTTCCGTTGCACTCAATGTGGTTGTTTCATGAAGACCAAGACACAATTGGCATCAGCTTCTTGCCCAGTGGGTAAGTGGGGAGAGTATACCGGTTAATATAGATACCTATAAATAAACATTTTTAGAAAACATTATGGTCTATAAAATAGGTATAGTCGGATTAGGATATGTTGGTAGCGCTATTGCAAATTCATATCGTAATGGTAATACAAAAAATATTGAATTGTATACCTATGATATTGACTCATCTAAAAATCCTAACTGTAAAACTTTAAATGATTTGGTAAATTTATCTGAAATAATATTCATTGCTGTACCAACACCAATGAATAAAGATGGATTTTGTGATACTAGCATTGTTGAAAATATTGTGGAGGACATAAATAAATTTTCTACAACAAAAATTATTATTATCAAATCCACTATAATCCCAGGCACAACTGAAAGATTACAAGAAAAATATTCAACACAACATATATTTTTTAGTCCAGAATTTTTAACAGAAGCTAACCACTTAAATGATTATTTGAAACAGTCATTTTTAATTCTTGGTAAACCTGAAAAAATCTCTACAAAAATTTGCAATTATGTTCTAGAACATCAAACATCAGTTTTGAAGTTTGTTAGAAAAACTATGGTAGTATCTGCTACTAGTGCTGAAATGTTTAAATATCTGACTAATGCATTTTTAGCTACTAAAGTTTCATTCGCAAATGAAATGTTTCAACTTTCTAAAATAATTGGTGTCGATTGGAATGATTTACAAGAAATGATTATGATTGATGATAGGTTAGGAAAAACTCATTGGAAAGTGCCAGGACCAGATGGTCACCTAGGTTATGGGGGAAATTGTTTTCCTAAAGATGTATGTGCATTAATAAAACACGCAGAAACTATGAACATACCAACTCCAGTATTAAATGCTACATGGAAGCGCAATAAGGAAATAGACCGGTTTAATGAAAACACATGAAGATAAAACAATGAGTAAAAATATATTAATAACAGGAGTTGCTGGTTTATTAGGTTCTCGGTTATCTGACTGGATTATTGATAATCATCCAAATTATAATATTATAGGTATTGATGATTTAAGTGGTGGTTACGTTTCTAATGTAAATCCTAAAGTTAACTTTCACCAGTTAGATTTAAGTAATAATCCTGATGATGTTGAAAAACTATTTAGCAGATACAATTTTGATATTGTGTATCATTTTGCAGCCTATGCAGCAGAAGCATTGTCCCCTTTTATTAGAAAATATAATTATGTAAACAATTTATTGTCTACTACTGAGATAATAAATAATTGTATAAAATATAATGTCAGTAGATTGGTATTTACTTCTTCTATGGCAGTTTATGGCCACGGTACTAGTTCGCCTCCGTTTCATGAGGATATGCCGCGGTCACCTATTGATCCTTATGGTATTGCTAAATCTGCTTGTGAACAAGATATTGAAGTAGCTGGTCAGCAGCATGGCCTAGATTGGTGTATTATACGTCCACATAACATGTATGGTGCTAAACAGAACATCTGGGATAGTTATCGTAATGTTCTTGGAATTTGGATGTATAAAAAGTTGAATGACCAACCATTTACTATATATGGTGATGGACTACAAGAACGAGCTTTTAGCTGTATTGATGATTCGGTAGAATGTTTGTGGAAAGCTGGCTGGGTTCCAGAAGCTTCAAAACAAATAATTAATCTCGGCGGCATTCATTATGTCACTATTAAAAAAGCGGCAGAAACATTGTGTGATGTGGTAGGAGGGGCGGAAGTCATTCATCTTCCTCCTAGACACGAAGTAAAGCACGCATATCCCACATGGCAAAAGTCGGTGGATATTCTTGGGTTTGAACACAAGACGAATCTTCATGATGGATTAGAAAAGATGTGGAAATGGGCTCAACAACAACCAATACGTCCTAGACAAGTTTGGTCTGAGTATGAATTGGATAAAGGCATTTATGATTATTGGAAAAAAGAAAGTCTACTAAAAAATTCTAATCTTGTTATAGAGTTAATATAAATACTCTTATTAAACCGAGAGGATTTCATGGCAAACATCACATTACGTTTAGTTAAAGGATCTAGTTTAACATATCAAGAGTTAGACGATAACATGTCCAACTTGAATAGTTTCAAGGTTGAGGGGCGGTCTGGGTCTTTGACCACAACCGCCACCACTGCCAATCAAGTTGTGGATACTGTGTCTGCCTCAACTATAAGAACCTTACGTTATATAATTCAGGCATCTAACTCTACTTTATCCAGTTATCATACCACCTCTGTGATGTTAATTCATGATGGAACGACTGTCTATCTGACAGAATATGCCACAGTAATGACTGGCAATTCTTTAGCAACTTTTGATGCAGACATTTCAGGTGGCAACCTCAGGCTACTGGTCACACCTGCTAATGCCAGCAGTACAGTATTTAAGTTTTCTGCCATGACAGTTGCCGTATAATTATTATAAATAATGGTGTCTCTCTTACCTATTCTCATATGGCAACCATTAAAAATTTAGTCATAGACCAAGGATCAACATTCACAGTTTCCATTGTGATATTTGATCCTAATGGCAATGAGCTAGATTTAACGGATTACACCATTCGTGCACAAATGCGTAAGAGTTATGGATCCAACTCGTACACAAGTTTTACTGCATCTAAAGGGGTGGATCCAACTAATGGTGAAATTACTATTTCATTAACTGCAACACAAACATCAGCTCTTCGTAGCGGTCGATATGTATATGACATAGAGATTGAAGATGACGAAGATGTTGTGACCCGAGTTCTGGAAGGCATCGTTACTGTCACGCCCGAGGTTACACGATAATGGCACTAGAAGTACAAGTCAATCGTCCAGGAAAAATTAGCTCAGTACAAGTAACAGGTCCCGGTGTTATCAACACCAGTGTCAAAAAGGTGCAAATGCCTTTAGTGAAACTTGAAGAATTAGTGAATGTAGATGAAAATGTGAACGGCTTACAAGATGGTTATACTTTGGTTTATAATGCTTCGACACAAACATGGGTGACCCAACAAATAGAATCAGTTGGATTAGCAAACATAGATGGCGGAACTTACTAAATTTAAACCAAAGAGGTACTTTACATGGCAACACGTATTCAAATTAAGCGTTCTTCTGGCGCAACAGCACCAACAACAGGTCAATTACTAGAAGGTGAATTAGCCTACTCCCAAGACCGCACAGGTAACGGCGCAGGCGCTATATTATACATTGAATCAGTAGCATCTGATGGTTCAACAGCAGTTATTGATAAAGTCGGTGGTAAGTACTATACAGGAACTGTTGACAGTTTCTTAACACCTGCCACATCATCAGTAGCTGACAAAGTTGTGTTACATGAAGCAACAGCAAACGGCACTAACAATGTGACAATCAAAGCACCAGATACATTAGGTGCCAATGTCACATACACATTACCTGCCACATACGCCAATGACCAATATTTAAAGGTTGATGGTTCAGGTAATTTGTCATTTGCTGCCATCCCATCAGGCAGTTTCACAATTGCCGGTGACACAGGTACTGACACATTCACAACTGGTAATACATTAACCTTCACAGGTTCAGACGCAATTGATACAACAGTTACAGATGATGTTGTAACTATTGCTGCCAAAGATGCGACAGACACACAAAAGGGTGTGGCATCTTTCAATAGTACCAACTTCACTGTAACAACAGGCGCAGTTGCCATCAACAGTGTTGAAGCATCAAAGGTTGATATCACAGGTGCAACAGCTCTTGATCCATTAGCTGGCGATGACTCATTCCTAGTCTATGATTTGTCAGCAACAGCTAACAAGAAAATCACAGCAGAAAATGTTGCTGATTACATCTATGCCGGCGTTTCAGGTGCTATCACCATCTCAGAAGCCGGTGTTGCCTCAATGGCAGCCAATTCTGTGGCACTTGGCGCAGATACAACAGGTAACTATGTTGCCACAGTAGCAGGCACAGCCAATCAAATCTCAGTCACAGGTTCTGGTTCAGAAACGGCAGCCGTTACAATTGCCTTAACCAACGATGTTGCTTTAGTTGGTGATTTAACAGTTGGCGGTAACGACATCAAAATGTCAGGTGGCACAACAGCATTAACATTCTCTGGTTCAGGTGATGTTGAAGTTGCTGGTGATTTACAAGTCACAGGCAATGACATCAAGATGGCTGCTGGCACAACAGCATTATCATTCTCTGGTACAGGTGATGTTAAGACTAACGGCGATTTAATTGTTGGTGGTCAAGACATCAAGTCCAGTAACGGCACAACAGCATTAACATTATCCGACACATCAGGAAACGTAGCTGTTGCTGGTGATTTACAAGTTTCGGGTAATGATATCAAGTCCTCTTCTGGTACAACTGCCATCACACTTGATGGTGCCAACGTAACTGTGGCTGGTAACTTGACAATTAACGGTACATCAACTATTGTTAACTCAACAACTGTTACAGTAGATGACTCATTGCTCAAGTTAGGCGACGGCAACACAGCCAACTCCATTGACGTAGGTGTCTATGGTGAATATGACACAGGTACAACTGCCAAGTATGCTGGTTGGTTCCGTGATGCTTCAGACAGCAACATCTTCAAGTTGTTCGTGGGTCTTGAAGTAGAACCAGGTACAACTGTTAATACAGCTGGAACAGGCTACACAGTTGGTACACTTCTTGCCAACATCACAGGCGGAACAGTTTCAGGATTGTCAGCCGACATCGGCGTAGCAGACGGTGGTACAGGTGCTAGCTCATTCACAACAAACGGTGTCTTGTATGGCAACAACACAAGTGCTTTACAAGTAACATCAGCAGGTACAGATGGACAAGTATTACAAGCCAACTCATCAGGTGTGCCAATCTTCGCACACATTGACGGTGGTACATATTAATCATTAATCGGAGTAACATATTATGGATCAACAAGCATTTATCAACGAGTATATTCAACAATTAGCTAATCAATGCAAGAACTTCTTGATGGAAAAAACCATGTTGGGTGTTCAACACGCCATGGCAGTAAAACAAGTAGAAGAACAAACAAAGCGAATTGAAGAATTACAACGACAAGTAGATGATTTGAATCGACAATTGACTGAACTTCGTCAAGACGTATAAAAAAAGAGCGCCGAAAGGCGCTCTTTTTATTTCTTTATTAGACTCATAATATCTGGTCGAGATTTGTGAACTGCAATATAATCTGGACCATGAAAATCTTCATCCCAAAGATGATATTCTTTGAATTCAATTCCGTCCGGTGATATCTTACCCCAGACATATCCGAGAGGATTCAACATTTTATAAAAATCAATCAAGAGATTCTTTGTTAGCACATTCATGAAACTATATTCAAATTGAATAAGGGCAACATGTCCTTTATTTAAGATATTTTCAAACCCCTGGAGTACTTCATATTCATGTCCTTCAGTATCTATTTTTAAATAATCCACATAACCAATATCATGCATTTTCAAGTAGACATCACCCGGTAATACTACACCAGTTGTCCACACAGAATCATCATGTCGAATATCTGAAATGGTTGTTGTAACTCTATCATTATGTGGTACATACTTTACTGGAATCTCTCTGAAACTATTTGATAATCCAAAGTTGTTGGGAACCATTTTATCATCTAACGTTTGTTCTTGTAACATATGACGATATGTTCGAGTACTTATTTCAAACATATGAATGTGTGCATTATGATGAAATGAACGCGCCATTTGTGTCCAATACCCCCGATTACATCCTACATCTAGAATGGTGTTAAATCCTATAGGAATCAATTTTTCAAGAAGTTGATATTCTCCATGTGTTTGGAATTCTTCAATTGCATTATATTCTGGTAACATTACAAAGCCCCTTTAGGATAAAATTCAGTTTTTCCAACATGTCTGCAAATGATACTGGTATCAACAAAAATTTTAGCACCCACTTCTTGTGCCCGGCGACAAAAATATACATCTTCTGATATAGTGTTGGCATGATTTAAAGCCGATGTATATACAAATTGTGGATAACCAATTTTTCTTATAACATCAGATTTAACAAGTACACAACCAAAACCGCACCCATCAATTTCTTGTAACCCCTTGTTAGATAATAAACTTGTAATGAACACATTCGATACGCCGCCCTGTGCATTCTTTCTATAAATCTCAGGAATTTCTACACCATCTTTTCTTTGAATATACACACCTGACACCATGTCCACGTTGTGGGACAGCAATTTTACTAAAGTGTCTTGTGGCAAAACAATATCACTGTCTACAGAAAACAGATAATCAAATCGTTCTGCCCAATTGGCAATTAAATTACGTATCTGGTCAATTTGATACCCGAAGAAATATTGGAATGTTATTTCCACATCATCAGGAACATCTAAATCATAGATGCTTTTAAAAGTTTCAGGCTCAACATATTTGTTGGTAGGAATAGCCAACAGAATTTTTTTCTTTTTCATGTCTTGTCTATTTCGAATGAATTTGCTCGTTCTGTCTTGTTCTAAACCATTCACTTTATAATCGTTTAAAGGATTGATATCATTATAAGAGTACACAATTTTTTGTAGTGCTTTCACCTTCTTAGGATCAGCTTGTTCTAAAATGGAATAGAACGTGGCATTATCTCCGCCAGCTCGGAACCAGTTCCCAGCGTCATCTTGAAACTCGGTTAATGGGATATTGTTAACCAAATATTTTTTGAATGTTCGTAAATGAGTATAAGGAATAGCCCAAGCAAAATGATGTTGTCGGTATGTTTTAGTTTCTTTTACATGTTCTGGGTATTCTTGAGCTATTAAAGGAATATCATCCGCTTGTGACCACATACTTCCATATGTGAATTCAGTTGATCCATCGTACAGGGTATTGTAATAATGAAAGATGTTATTGTCAGGAATTAAACAATCATCACCATCAAGTAGCATGATGATATCATCATCAGATGCCTTCAGGAATCCCATGACTTGATTATGTACAGCACCCATATTCTGTTCATTATTAATTACAATGAATTTCTTTCGTAAGGCTTCAGGAAACAGCTCTAATGTTTCTTGTACTATTTTCAAGGAGTTATCCGTAGATGCATCATTGATAAGTACCATTTGATAATTATCATAATCCTGTGACGCCACCGACAATATGCATTTTCTAATATATTCTTCGGCATTATAAAATGGTGCAATTACAGTTATAGGTTGTTGCGGGTATGACCGAACAACATTCCATTCTTCTGAATTACTAAATCTCCGTTGAAACACTTCATGTACTTTTTGATTGATACGAGACACTTTACGGTACTCATCAACAGAAAGATACATATTTAACTTTTTGTAGATATGCTGTTTCCATTGTAGAGCCACGGTATCCCAACCAGCAATATCATGAACGATATTGCAGTAATGCATCTTTTGTTGATGAACATACTTGTTGTAGTAGGCATCACAAGTTAATTCAACAAATTTTTCCACTTGGTTCATTTTATCTATAGATGGAAATAATCCATTAGGTTCAATAGCATAATCCATTTTATAGCATGCCAAGTCTAACGCAGTTTCTTCTAAAGCCCCAAATCGTGTTGTAATGATGGGTGTGTTATACAGTAACGATTCTAAACTTGAAATGCCAAATGTTTCAGGGAACGCGCCCGGGAAAATCATGAAAGATGCTTTAGCTAGGTGATGTGCAATTTCTGGCTGAGGAATTACACCAGTAAACGTAACATCTAAAGTCTTGAAATCATCACGTTCAGTCAATTCATGAAATTTTATTTCTTGTTCATCTGGTGGAGCTCCGTCACGGAATCTATAGTAACCTCCAATGATAGTTAGCTTGGCTTGTGGAATTTTCGTTTTCACTTTAGGCCAAACATGTTCCAATAATGGTAACATGCCTTTTGTTATAGAGGCATTGTAAATGAACAAGTTGGGATCTTTTTGTGTAATGTTAACTTCAGGAATCCATTTCTTTGCCCCGTTTCGAGTCATGAAAATTTTATTTTTCAACACTTCAAAATTTCTTTTGCGCCCGTGGTCACAGTTTGAAACATATGTGGTATGAAAATCCGACAATGTGAAAATTTCATCAATATATTTCTGAGTGACTAGTTCTTCAACTAAGTGATCCCCAGAACAAAAAGTGTCGTGCAGCCAAAGAACTTTATATTTTGCACTTTGTTGTAGTTGGGTGAATACATTTGTGGGATAGGATTTCCCTATCATGTTATTGTTTTCCCAATGTTCTCCTGAAAGGAATGGAACCACTGACCGAGAGCCAATCATTACATCACAGGTATAATTGTTGGGATGATGTAACTTTTGAAGGTTCACATATTCCACACCATCATATATCCCTTCTTTGGCACGACTGTCATCACAATGGTTAAAGACAGTCACTTGAAATCCTAGTTCTTGAAGTTCTTTCGCCATGTAAATAATGGCTGATTCTGACCCGCCAAGACCATATTTTTCAATAGTAGTAGCGTCATATGTTAGCCCAATAACATCAATTATAGCAATTTTTATCATGGATTACCTCAAATAGAAATCATATAAATATAGTATTATATATCTCATTTGTCAAGAGAAACAGATAAATAGTGAACAACATATACCCCTCTGCTATATAGCAGCTTTTGAGGAGCCAAATGGCAAATTATATTAGATTGAAAAGATCCGCGACACCTAGCAAAGTCCCTACAATAGGTGATATAGAATTAGGTGAGTTAGCAATCAATACATATGACGGAAAATTATATCTAAAAAAAGATAATGGAACTGCTAGTGTTGTTTCTTTAGGGGAAACAGGATTCACTGGTAGTATTGGTGCAACAGGTTTTACAGGTAGCCAAGGTGACCAAGGTGTTCAAGGAGACCAAGGTTTTCCAGGTGATACTGGATTCACAGGAAGTCAAGGCGATGTTGGTTTCACTGGAAGCCAGGGCACCCAAGGCACCACAGGATTCACAGGATCTTTAGGGTATACTGGTAGTCAAGGACCTATTGGCGCTTCTGCTACCGGTCGTATCTATTGGTTTGCTTCAACTGCGAGTGATTTAGGAAGTCCCGCTTATGAATCCATTAGTTTAACCATTTCTGGTCTAGCACAAGATGACATGTCTGCGTCTGCGACGAATACTTCAGGTGAAGTGTTTATTGCTGGATTCGCTACACCGCCTGGAGAACCTTATATCGAAGAAATTCCTGTTGGCGAAATTCAATGGCGCCTTTGGGCTAAAGTAGATGATGTTTCTGGTGTTTCCAACTTAGTTGTAAAAGTTTATAAAGTAGATACAACAAACAGCAATACCGAAACATTATTATTCAGCCAAGACAGCCCAGAAATCAATAGCACCAGTTACCAACAATATCTGTTTAGCAGTTTCGTCACATCACCTGTCCCCTTGTTGTTAACTGACCGTATTGTTGTGAAACTTTACGTGAAAACTACTTCAACAACAAGTATTACTTTAACAACTGCCCATGATGGTAACACCTATCAAAGTAGTGTGGTAACACCTATTACCCAAGGTGTTACAGGATTCACTGGTAGTAAAGGGTTCACTGGTAGTAAAGGCGATGTTGGATTCACTGGGAGTCAAGGCTCCACGGGGTTCACAGGAAGTCAAGGTGATTTTGGTTTCACAGGAAGCAAAGGAGATACTGGCTTCACTGGAAGTCAAGGCGATGTTGGTTTCACCGGTAGTGTCGGCTTCACAGGAAGCAAAGGAGATACTGGCTTCACAGGAAGCAAAGGAGATACTGGCTTCACTGGAAGTCAAGGCGATGTTGGTTTCACAGGAAGTCAAGGAGCAGGATTCACAGGAAGCAAAGGAGATACTGGCTTCACTGGGAGTGTCGGCTTTACAGGTAGTCAAGGCTCCACCGGTTTCACTGGAAGCAAAGGAGATACCGGTTTCACTGGTAGTCAAGGACCTATTGGCGCTTCTGCTACCGGTCGTATCTATTGGTTTGCTTCAACTGCGAGTGATTTAGGAACTCCCGCTTATGAATCCATTAGTTTAACCATTTCTGGTCTAGCACAAGATGACATGTCTGCTACCGTGAGTAGCAGCACTGGTCAAGTATTGATTGCTGGATTCGCTACACCGCCTGGAGAACCTTATATCGAAGAAATTCCCGTTGGCGAAATTCAATGGCGTATCTGGGCTAAAGTAGATGATGCCAATGGAGCTAGTAAAATTGTTGTGAAGGTATACAAAGTAGATACAACAAACAGCAACACGGAAACCTTATTATTCAGTCAAGACAGCCCAGAAATCAATAGTACTAGCTACCAACAATATGTTTTTAGTAGCTTCGTGACCTCACCGGTTCCATTATTACTAACTGATAGAATTGTTGTGAAATTGTTTGCTGAAACCACCTCGTCTACTAACATTATTGTTACAACTGCCCATGATGGTAACACCTATCAAAGTAGTGTGGTAACACCTATCACCCAAGGTGTTACTGGCTTCACCGGAAGCAAAGGTGATACCGGCTTTACAGGTAGTCAAGGGTCTGGATTAGGTTCTTGGACTAATATTACAACAACAGGTTCTACGGGTGTTCGAAGTAATCGTTACATCATTACAACATCTGGTGTTGGTTTTACATTCAATCTTCCCGCAAGTCCTTCAACAGGTGACTGGCTTATCATCACAGATGGAGCCGACTGGAGCACCAACACATTAACTATCGGAAGAAATGGGTCCACAATTGAAGGTGTGGCTGATGATTTATTAGTGAACTTCAAAGGTATCACTATCGAATTCTTCTATTCAGGTAGTACATGGCAAGTCACAGCCAACCTAGGACCTAAAGGAGATGCAGGTCCATCTAATTTAATTAATACTACCGATGACACTACATCTACAACATTATATCCCGTCCTGGTGGGATTTGTGGGTAGTAACACCACGGCTAAAACTACATCAACAAAATTAAGTTATGATGCTGCAACCGGAGCATTGCAAATTCAAGCCTTGTTAGAAAAAGCCACGATTTCTGCTACTGCTGCCACAGGTACTATAAATTATGATGCGGCAGACCAAGCGGTGCTATACTACACAACTAATGCCTCAGCTAACTGGACGTTGAATGTCCGTGGATCAGCAACCACATCATTAAACACCATGATGCCTATTGGGGAATCATTAACTGTGGCATTTTTAGTAACGAATGGAGCAACAGCGTTCTACGCTACAGGATTTCAAATTGATGGTAATGTTGTTACTCTAAGATGGGAAGGTGGCACAGCACCCACAGCAGGAAATACTAACAGTATTGATGTGTATACATACAGTATTTTGAAAACAGGAAGTGCTGCTTTCACTGTGTTAGCTTCACGCACAAAATTTGCATAACTATGTCACCAATATTTGGCAGTTTCGGCTCCGGTTCTATTCGAGGATTTGGAAGAATTACTAAAGGATTTTCCTATAGTACAGAAGTATTATTAACTACGCCAGGTGCAGGTAATTGGACAAAGCCAGATGGCGTCACTCTCATTCAAGTTGAATGTTGGGGTGGTGGCGGAGCAGGCGGAGGATGCTCAACTAATAATACTGGTGGTGCTAGCGGTGCCGGCGGCCAATATGCAAAAAAAATTATCGTGTATGGAAGTGCACAACAATCCATTGCTTATTCTGTGGCTGCATCTGTTGCAGGAACAAATGGAAATGGTGCCAATGGTAATGATACTACCTGGCAAACCAATGTTGTAGTAGCAAAAGGTGGCCCGGGCGGCCTAGCTAATCGAACTGATGATGTTGAAACTGCAGGATCTATTACAGGAGGCATCGGTGATATCGTATTTCGAGGCGGTACTGGTGGAGGAGGATTTTTTGTTGATGGACTGGGTGTCAATCCTAATATCGTAGGAAACGGTAATGGCGGCGGCGGTGCAGGACCACTTAGAAACGGTGATGATGTTAATTTTTTTTATAATGATAACGCAGGAGATTTTGCTGGTGCCGGCGGCGTCGGCCTTAGTCTTAATTCAGCTATAGATAATGGATCTAATGGAAATCCAGGAAACAACTATGGAGGTGGTGGAAGCGGCGGAGCTAAATTTTCTGGCGGCGGTCGTACCGGTGGTGCTGGCGCCCAAGGTTTAATTCGTATTCGGTATTAACATTTAATTTAGAGAACTATGCCACAAAATCTTTTTGATATATTACAAGCATCTGCTCCTATAGGATTCACCGGTAGCATTGGCGGTACAGGATTCACCGGTAGTATCGGTACAGGATTCACCGGAAGTCAAGGAACCACTGGTTTCACAGGTAGCATCGGCGATACAGGATTCACAGGGAGCGTCGGTTTCACAGGATCACAAGGCACTGTAAACGGATACACAGGCACACTTACTGTAGGCACCACCCAACCAGTATCTCCCGCAGTGAATGACTTGTGGGTAGACACAAACTAATAGGATAATTTATGCATACATATACTTTTCCACATGAACATTTTAAGTCAATCATGGACCATATGGTAGGATTACAAATTGTAGTCAGTAGTCTTTCATTGAGTGAGTTGACGTACACGATGGTATGTACAACACAGGTTGATAGTGACCAATATCTACATTTAAATCAACTGTATAGTCTAATGGAGGTTGTATAATGTTGTTTGTTCCACAAGGTGCTAATGATTTTTCTGCTGTACTTTCGTATGGTACCACTAGACCAGGTACAACAGCAAACTTTGGTACGTCAATCACACCTGGAACTGGTGCAGTCTACGGAGCATATTCTCAGGTTGGTAACGATTTAACACAGGATTGTTATGGACTGCTTATCAACGTAAACAACGCATTTTCGGGTGGTGTATTTCGTCAAATCGCAATCCAAATTGGTGTAGATTATGCTGGCGGTACGACATGGACAACCATTGCACAAGATATTATGGTCAGTCAAGCAAATAACTATGCAGGTGGTGGTGGAGCATGGTTATATTTTCCGTTATATATTCCCGCAGGTGCGGCGGTGGCGATAGCGGGACGTTCATCAGTGGCAACCACGTTTGGTGTAAATATTCGATATATGACCGCACCACCAAATCCAACAATGGTTAAACGTGGGTCGTTTATAGAGTCATTAGGTATTACTTTAGGTACAGGTACGGTCACAGGAACTTCGGTTACTCCCGGTACAACAGCAGAAGGCGCGTGGACATTGATAGGTACCACAACCAAACGTTGTTGGCATTGGCAGTTTTCCTGTCAACATAGTGATACGACAATGACCGCATTAAACTATCACGTAGATATTGCAACGGGTAATACCACAACAGTTGGTGACCCCAAAGACATTATTACGTCAGATGCTTATGTAAGAACAACTGGTAGTGAAACATTTGAGGTTAGTCCATTGGTAACTGGAGTGGAAAAAACCGTTCCCCCAGGAAAAACAATATGGGCACGTGTGCAGAACGCAGGTACTAACGAAAACGCAGGTACATTTCAAGTCGTGGTTTACGGAACAGGGGGATAATAATTTATGGCTATAACAGAAGCATTTAGTGGAACAGCAACAGTTGGTGTTACGGAATTTTCAGCACCAAATAACGCAAACTTCGTGGCAAATACAGGTGGACGTACGGAAGATGGAGTCTATCAAGTCTTTTTGGATGTAAGTGATATGGTGGCGGGTGACCAATTACAAATTCGTGTGTATGAAAGTTGTCGCGCCGCAGATACACAGCGTATCATTTACGAATCTATTTTATCAGGTGCACAAGCAGATATCTGGGTGAGTCCCTCGTTAATATTACTCCATAAATGGGATGTCACGTTGGACACATTACTTGGTACGTCGATTGTCGTCAACTGGTCCATCCGACGAGTAGCATAATATGTCATGGGTCTTTCAACCGCTTCTACCAGCGTCAGCAGATTTACAAGCGGCTGTCGCACCAACTGGACAAATTAAAGTCTGGACGGGTACGGTATGGGTAGCAAAACCCGTGAAAGTCTGGACGGGTGCTGCATGGGTCACAAAACCTGTCAAGTATTGGAATGGAACACAGTGGGTGATAACACCATATTAAACAATCCCGGATTACTATAAATATTCACATTAATTACCCGCCAAGAGGATAGAGAATCATGGCAACAACACGTAGGTTTATCGCCCGTAATGGGTTAGATAATAATAACAATTCCATTACGAATATTGGAGCATCAGGCTCTACTTTGACTATGAGTGGCGGGCATACTGTCACATTGACAACATCAGGTACTTCAAGTATCACCCTCCCGACATCAGGTACCGTGGCAGTTCAAGGGGGTGCTTTAGGTACTCCAACCAGTATCACATTAACAAACGCCACAGGACTCCCATTATCAACTGGTGTTACAGGAACATTACCCGTAGCTAATGGTGGTACAGGTGTCACAACATCAACAGGTAGTGGGAGTAATGTTTTAAGTACAAGTCCCACATTAGTTACACCCATCTTGGGAACACCCACATCAGGTACATTAACGAATTGTACCGGTCTTCCCATCAGCACTGGTGTGTCGGGCTTGGCATCCGGAGTTGCCACCTTCTTGGCAACACCCACAAGTGCCAATTTAATAGCTGTTGTCACAGATGAAACAGGTTCTGGCAATCTGGTGTTCTCAGCAGGCCCAACGTTCACGGGTACCGTGAACGCAGCCAATTTAATATTAAGTGGCGATTTAACTGTGAATGGTACCACAACATCTGTGAATAGTAACACAGTGAATATTGGTGATAACATCATCATTTTAAATAGTGATGAGACAGGTACACCGTCACAAAATGCGGGTATAGAAATTGAACGTGGTACATCCACCAATGCATCATTAATTTGGGATGAAACTGCTGATGTGTGGGAAGCTGGCTTAGCGGGATCAGAAATTCCTATAGCATTAACAACAGCAACCCAAACATTAACCAACAAGACAATTGCTGCCGGCTCTAACACCATTTCAGGATTAACGAACAGTAATTTAAGTGGTACAGCGGGCATCACAAATGCCAACTTAGCTAATAGTACCATTTCTGGTGTTGCGTTAGGTGGCACTTTAGGAACGTTGACTTTAGGAACATCAGGGACTGGCTTATCTGGAAGCACCACATATAACGGTTCAGGTGCTGCCACGTTCACAGTTACCAGCAATGCCACAAGTGCCAATACCGCGTCAGCAATTGTCGCTCGTGATGCATCAGGCAACTTTAGTGCAGGCACTATTACCGCAGCTTTATCAGGTAATGCAACAACAGCAACCAATATCTCAGGGTATTCAGGAACTTACTGGACTAGTAATAATGACGGCGCTGGATCTGGATTAGATGCTGACACAGTTGATGGATTACAAGTCCATACAGGAACTAATAACGCAGCAAATCAAATTGTTCGTACTGATGGTAACGGATACATTCAAGCAGGTTGGATCAATACCACATCAGGAGATAACGGCACAACAGCAATTGACCGTGTATATGCATCTAGTGATGGCTATATTCGTTACTATACACCTGCCAATTTCCGCACAGTATTAAATGTACCCACTAGAACTGGCGGAGATGCTTCCGGTACTTGGGGCATTAATATCACCGGTAATGCCGCTACAGCTACAACTGCGGATCAAATTGACGGTGTAGCATTTAGAAATACTGCCAGCAATTCTGGTGTAAATGCGGACACCTTGGATAGTAATGGTGTAACTTATTATACTAGTGGTGTTACGAATTTTTCTGGTAATGCAACGGATGGTGCACTATATTCGCAGGCATACAGCTCATCATGGCAACATCAAATTGCAGGTGATTATCGTTCCGGACAAATTGCATTACGCGGAAAAAATAATGGCACCTGGCAGTCATGGCGTACTGTTTTAGATAGTGGAAATTATAACAGTTATGCACCTACCTTAACAGGAACTGGTGCTTCCGGTACTTGGGGCATTAATATCACCGGTAATGCAGCAACTGCGACATCTGCAACATCAGCATCTTCAGCTGCAACATTAACAACTGCTCGAAATATTAACGGTGTTTCTTTTAATGGTTCTGCTGATATCACAGTAACGGCAGCAGCAGGAACCCTATCTGGTACTACTTTAGCATCTGGTGTAACAGCTTCTAGTCTAACATCTGTTGGTACTTTGTCTTCACTTATAGTATCGGGTAATTTTACCGTTGATACTAATACCTTGTTTGTAGATGCTACTAATAACCGAGTTGGTATTGGAACTACAACACCTGTCTCTACATTTGATATTCGTGGAACAGCCGGACAACTATTCTCAGTTACAGATAGTTTAACTGGTGTCTTAATGTCTGTGAATGATGTCTCGGGATTACCTATTCTTGAAGTTACATCTAGTAACGTTGTGACCATGGGTACCTATGGACAAAACGCATTGGTAGTGAATGGTACAACAGTAGGATTTGGTTTAGCTTCTGGACATGCTGCACCAGTTCATATTTCTGGTGGAACTGGTATGACTGGAGGATGGAACAGAACACAAATGTTACAAGCAACATATCCTGTGCTAGGATTTTATTCTACCGCAGCTACTAAGTATGCGGGTATTGGATATGATTCAACAGCGGGCTTCCGTTTTTGGGTTAATTCATCCAGTACAGATATTGCTGCTGGAACTACTGGAATGACTCTTAGCAATTCAGGTGTTATTGGCAATGCTACATGGAATGGTGCCTCTATTAGCACATCATACACCGATGCAAAGGTAACATCTGTCAATGCAGGCACTGCAATTAGTGTTAGTGCCACGACCGGCGCAGTAACAGTAAACAACACAGGCGTAACATCCATCACAGGCACAAGCAATCAAGTAACAGCATCAGCCAGTACAGGCGGTGTTACTTTATCTCTCCCACAATCTATTCATACAAGCGCACTAGTTCAATTCAGTGGCATCGGTGCTGGCACAGCAGGTGTTGCCACCGAAATTCGTGCCACGGGCGAAATAACTGCTTGGTATGGTTCATCAGATGTACGATTAAAGGAAAACATTCAACCATTAACTGATGTACTAGAAAAAATCGTTCACATCCGTGGTGTTGAATTTGATTGGACAAAAGAACACATGGATTCACGTGGTGGTGAAGATGGTTACTTTGTTCGTAAGCATCAGTATGGAGTAATTGCCCAGGAAGTTGAACCCGTATTCCCACATCTAGTCAACGAAAGACAAGATGGAACTAAGGTAGTTGATTATCATCATATGTCTGCTATATTAATTGAAGCAGTAAAACAATTATATAGCAAAATTGAAACTTTGGAGAAGAAGATAAATGGGAATACATTATAGTCCTCGCACGTACACGGATGGGTTGATACTTTATCTTGATGCGGGCAATCCCAATTCCTATTCTGGTTCTGGTACTACATTCACTGATTTGAGTGGTCGTGGCAATCATCACACTATTGTAAATAGTCCTACATTTTCAGGAGGAAAATTTACATTTAATAACACCTCCATGGGCTTCACAAAAGCTTCGGCTCTTACAGGTGTGACCTCCACATGTACGGTTGTGCTGTGGTATAAAAACAATAACGACACAGAATTGTGGGTACGGGGAAATCAAACTAATGGAACTTATTTAAGTGCAAGCTCGGGAAACCCTTATTATCATAGTAATGTGGGATCTCCTACAAATTTTGTGGATTTAAATACAGTAACTAATCCTACATCTCCCACCAATTATAGAAATAATGCCTATCATATGTGGGAAGCAAAAAATGTAGATTTTTCTGGCTGGTCATATTTCGAATGGTTTCAATATCCAGATCCTTGGTTTCTTTCAGGTGAGGTAGCAATCATCATGGTGTATGACCGTGTATTAAGCACTGCACAATCAACAGCAAATTTTCATGCGCTGCGTTCTCGGTTTGGTGTTTAAGCATGGCATATACTAATGGTCCTAAAATATCTACAACAGGATTATTATTATCATTAGACGCGGGAAATTTAAATAGTTTTCCTGGACAGCCTACAAGTAATTTATCCTATCATCAAAATCCTAGATTAGATAGTTATTATCAACCTTATATGCCTGAGTCTGCCTCTGGTACTATAGCAGCAAATCACCCAGGTGCTATACGAGTATATAATAGTAACGGTAGTGATATATCCTATTATTTAAATACAGGTATCAGTGTTGCAAATTCAGGTATTGCATGGGAGTTTACCCGTCATGCCTATTGGATATATGATAACACGTTAAAAAAACCTGTGGTGGAAATGTATGATACCAATTCAGTTTGGAAAGCAAAATATTTTAGTTTAGGAACTGGATCTTGGTCTTCTAACGGTTGGGGAGTAGGTACAAAATACACCATCTCCTGGTTGCAATGGACTACAGACATTGCCAAGGCAGCATATGTAGGAATGTACACCAGAAATACGGCAGGCACTTATAATTTTTGGGACGGCCTATCTTTTGGATATAATACTGAAGTTAATAAATGGGAACGAGTGTCAGCTACCTTTACTGTAACTTCAAGTTGGGATCAAACAATAGATTACAATAGCATTTACATGTATGGTATGTATGGTCCAGTTCCCAATACGTTAAGAATTGCGGATGTACAAGTTGAAATAAAAGATGCCGCTACAAATTTTTCCGAGACATTGACTCGTGGAACTTCTGTGGCTACGAACGGAGGATGGCGAGATATTTCTGGAAACAACAACCATGGAACTCTAGTTGATAATCCTTCATTTAATAGTTCAAATGCTGGAAGTATAGTATTTAATGGAAGTAATTATGTTTCTGCTGTTAGTGTGAACGCCAATAATAGTATAACATTAGAAGCTTTTATATATCCTACTTCATACCCGTCCGGCGGTGGGGGAGGAGGTTTTATAATATCCAATTTAGGATATTACTTAGAATTAGCTAATTCTGGTGTATTGAGAAGTTATTTTTATGGTTTAAGTTCTGCTGGATATCACAATGGGACTGTCACTATACCATTAAATACATGGAGACATGTAGCAGTTGTAAGAAATACAAGCGATAACACCATCCGCCATTATGTCAATGGTGTATTAGACAATACAATATCAAGTGTCACTGGAACTACAAATAATGGGTCGCAAACATTGATAGGAGCCTATACAAGCGGAGGATATGGATTTGTAGGCAGAATTGCCAATGTGAAAGTTTATAACCGCGCTCTATCTTCTACAGAATTATCCGAAAACTTCAATGCTACACGGTCAAGGTTTGGTGTATAATGGCATTATTTCATAGTACACGAATTGTTACCTCGAATTTACAGTTTCTTATGGATCCGGGAAATTTAAATAGTTTTCCCGGACCTGCTACTACCAATCTATCTGCTAATTATGGATTATCCATTTATAATAATGTACCTTCAGATGTGTCTGCTACTTTAGTTCAGACCTCAGAATTTTATAAAGATGCTCCTGTTTGGAAACTCACACTTACGCCTATTACTAGTACAGGTGTTAGTTATCTTATGAATGCCAACAATCCGGGGATAGGAGTCGTTACAAGTGGCGGCGGCGGCCTAGCTAATCGCTATACGGGACATTCTATATTTTTTAAACCTACCGTACCTATGCATAGTAGTGCCCCTATATACACTCATTATAGTAATATTTCAGGTTGGCAATCATATACCAATTATGATGATATGGGAGATGGCTGGTTTCGCGCGCATGTTATTTGGTATGACACTGTAACACGTTCAGACGGAAAATATTGGGCTATTAATCCAGCATCAGCAACATTAAATGTTCCGATGATTTTCTACTGGGCGGGCCCATTTAAAGAAGATAGAAATGATAGCATATTTGTTTCTAACTTTATAAATGGAACTAGAACTACAGCAATGAGTGCTAAAGATATTACAGGTAATAGAACAACCACAACATCTAATCTGACATATCCTACAGGCTCTACAGCATTGTATCCCTATTTAAATTCCTCCACGAATGCTGTCATCACAGATTCTAGTTCTATCTTAGACACGGATACACATTCAATTTTTTTCATGGTGAGATTTAACACCACAACTTCTTACGGGAGTAATGGATATTCTGGCAGCTGGGATAAGATATTTTCTTTTAATGCCGGCGGGAGTGATAGAAGTCCTGGTATATGGCGTTGGCCAAGCGAAAGAACTTTACATTGGAGATATGATCCAGGTAACAGCGGTTGTGATTTTGGAAAATCTGCCGCAGGAACAGGAGATCCATTCAATATAGATACCTGGTATTATGTTGGTGTTACAAAAAATGGTGCAACCGCCACTATGTACGTTAATGGAAATTCTGTGGGAACATCTACTGTATCCTCTCCTAAAACTGCAGGCAGTTCCTCTATAATTTTATTTGAATATTTTCCTACAGGATTAGCTAGTTTAGGATTGATAAAGGTGTATAACACAGTTCTTACTGCTACACAAGTTCAACAAAATTTTAACGCCGTAAGAAATCGGTACGGAATATAGGAGAACATCATATGGGAGTTCATTCAGGTCCTGTTGTATATGATGGTACAAGTGCAAAAAATGTTTTATCTTCGAATCAATATGTAGCCTTACGTAGTAGTCAAAACGGTACTGTTAGTGTGCCAAAAGTTTGGGCAGATGTTACATCTGATTCTACAACTGGATGGTTTTTAACATTTATGGCATATCCCCGTGTAACATCACCGTATAATGCGTCTGCTGTTGGTTCTGATTCCCCACATCCAAATGACGCTGGTATGACTAAATTATCAGACACATCTATTCAAACAATTTTAAATCAAGGTGCAAAAACTACTAGAACACAATGGTTTCATACATCAGAAGCAGATGGCTCAGTATGGGCAGACGGATCATTAAATAATAGTAGCACTATGTATAACATTTTTGAAAATCCTAGTCAGTGGAATAGCGTTTCATCAAGTTCAGGACAAAGATTTAAACGCAGACAAGGGCCAACCGGTAGTTATACTGATTGGATAACTTCAGGTTCTACTAGTGGTTGTGCTGGACCAGCAGGAGGGTGGAGTAATTATTATGAACAAAGTTGTACTATTTCCTGGTTTGCAAGTTGTGAAGGAGCACCAGCATACTACCACTGCTGTGCCTGTCCAGTAGACAGAGCATCAAAACTTATTGTTTGGGCTAATTAAAATGGTTAAAACACTACTTCTTATTAAAAATGACATATCTGGAACCTGGGTTGATGTTTTTAATCATACTCAAAGTAGTACAGAAACGTTACAAACATCTGACGATATTTTAAGTTACATTCAACGGTATTATAGTTCACCTCTTGGTAATTATACCGTAGAGATAACGGATAATGAAGTGTATACTATAGGAGATAGAATCATTCCGTGTATAAATTGTCCATAATTTATACACATAAATAGTACTATATTTAGGAGAATTACATGGGTTTAATACCAGCTACCGGTTCTGCAATACAAATGGGGCGTGTGCGAAATGCATACGGTTTGTCTGGTGCAACTCGCTTACGTACTGATTTAGGTGCACAAATCGGTATTAATAGTGGCCCAATTCGTTTATCTATTGATTTTGGTGGAAGAACAACTCCGAATACTTACTAAAATGCTTGACTAAGTAATAGTAGTACGTTATATTATTTTATATTTTATGAGGTGATAATTATGGAACCGATTACCAGTGACACATTAATTTCTGCTTTAAATGATAGCCCATCGGAATATGAAGAACGATATGTCCGATGGGTTTCTATTGGGTATGATAAAACTCGGTTATCTGAGTTGTTGTACGAGTTGAAATATTTAAAAGAGCAAAACACCTGGCCCGAACGGATTGCTTTACTAGAAGATATTCTGTCTCAGCATGATCCTGAACATTTATTAAATCTTCTTAACAATGATATGCAAACTCATAGATTTGCCATTATTGAAAAATGGGCACGGCTAGCTGCCATGGAAATCCTTATTTATGACAAGTACAGCATTGAGACACTAAACACAGTTACACAATTTCCTTTAGCTGATTATCAACTATTTGTGAAACGAGTTTACGAACTCACTGAGTTGATTCGTGGCATCACTACACAAGCTACCACCTTAGCATCAGGCATAGCTGGCGTATGAAGAACATTTATGATTTAAGTGCATGGCAAGCAAAACCAGTGAAACTTGCTGTTCTAGTTCCTTGCCGAGAAAACATGTACAGTTTATTCACAGCATCATTGGTTGAATTAGTAAAAACTACAACCATGGCGGGTATAGATGTGCATGTGATTTATGACCAAAGCACTATACTACTTTCTCAACGTGAGAAACTAGCAAAACAAGCTATATCTATGAATTCTGATTATGCTCTGTGGTTAGATTCTGACATGTTATTTCCTAGCACCGCAGCTTTGCGTTTATTAAATCATAAACAAGATATAGTTTGTTCTAACTATATGAAACGTTCCGTGCCTTTACAAACTGTAGCATATCCAGAACGTGGTAATTGGGAAAATTGGTTACCTTTAGAAGGTGACCAAGAACTTCAAGAAGTTGAAGGTATTGGCATGGGATGTATGTTAATGAAAACTGAAGTATTGAAAAATATAGAGCCTCCGTACTTCAATTTTGAATATCGTGATGGTGACTGGCACGGTGAAGATTTTTATTTTCAACAAAAACTTCGTAATGCTGGATATAAAATATTAGTTGATATGAACTTAAGTTTTCAAGTTCGACACATCGGTCAATGGGCGTTTGGACCAAACATTGGAACTAATGAAGAACAAAGAATAAAACGTGAAGTAACTAAAATGAAATCGAGGAAAAAGAATGCTAAATAATGAATCATGGTTGGCTCATAGTGACTTGTTTGACAAATATTGGACTATAGAAACTAAACCCTGGGTTCGGAGTTTAGGGTGGTTTACTGATTTCATTGATACTGTGCGTGATTCAAAAGGCTGGGCACAGGCAGGAGATAAAGAATTATCAGCATTTGATTATATTGATATCATTGACGCGCCTTTAGCTGAAAAGAGACTGTATCGGTGTGTAAATGGTGTTACGTGGGAACATATTTCTGGTCCTGTTTTATTTGTTGTAAAAAAAGATGCTGAACAAGTGTTTATTGCAGGCTGGGCAGGTGATAAAAAAATCATTGAAAAACTGAAAAAAGAAAGCAAAGATCCATGGGATTGGGAAGATAAAATGATTGTAGAAGTAGATCCAATCATTGCTCTTCATACATTGAAAGTTCGAAGAACACAAAAACAGAATCCAGTCCCTGTGTTTTTTGTGAGTAACGGAGAATCTAACGCAGAACAGAATTGGAAACATCTAGTGAAGTTGTGTCCCAGAGCTGTTCGAATTGATGGCATTAATGGACGAAGAAAGATGTTTCATCGGTGTGTAGATTTAGCAGGAGATGCGTCACAATTCTTTGTAGTGACTGGAAAAAATTACATTACCGATTCTTCAGTATTTGATTATCCTGTGGAAACTATCACAGATGCCCATATCATCTTTCAAGCAAAAAATATGAGTAATCGGTTACAGTATGGGCATATGGGTGTTGTATGTTATAACAGTAATCTTGTGTTAAATACACCTGCCAATTTTGGTTTAGATTTCACACAATATAGCAAAACAATAACTATTGCCAGAACAGTTTCAGAAGCCACGTTTGCCACAACTCCCTTTGAGGCCTGGAGAACAGCATTTCGTGAAACTGTGAAGCTGACTACTCAGTATTCTAAAGATGCACATCTTTGGTTAGAACGTTGGTTAGCTTTTGCTGAAGGAGAACATGCTGAATGGGTATTACGCGGAGCGAAAGACGGCGTTGAATATGCAGAAACCCATCGTGAAAACCCTGAAGCTCTAAGAAAATCTGTCGATTGGAATTGGTTAGAACAATACTTTGAAGAAAACAGATAATCATTCTTATAAATAGTTGGGAAGAGATTCCCAACTATTTTTGTTTAGAGGGTGGAAATGCCAATCACAAACCGCCAAGGATTAAAAGATTATTGTTTGCGTCGCTTAGGTTATCCCGTCATTGAAATCAATGTCGATGACGACCAAGTGGAAGATAGAATACAAGATGCTATAGATTTTTGGCACGAATATCATTTTGATGGTGTGGAACGTATCTATTTTTCTGCTGAAATTACAGCATCCACACTGAAATTATCTACAATTTTTGCGGGCAATTTCAGTGTAGGTGAAACTGTCACAGGTGCCACCTCTGGAAAAACTGCTGTTATCACAAAAGTAAAAGGTAGTAATGAGTTGGAAATAGATGAAGAATCTGGTGCGTTCACTAATGGTGAAACCATTACAGGTTCAGTTTCTGGATTTTCCACTACGTTACATGCAACTACTGCATATACTGAAGGCACTATGCATAAACAATACATTGAAGTGCCTGACAGAATCACAGGTATTGTTCGTGTATTTCCTTTAGGATCCGCAGGCAGTAGTGTCACAGGATCAACAAACATTTTCAATGTAGTATATCAATTTCGTTTGAATGACATGTACAACTTGTTGTCATCTGACTTGATTTACTACCAACAAGTAAAAATGCATTTGCAAATGCTTGATGACATGTTTGCTGGCAATAGAACGATTCGTTTCAACAGAAAGATGAATCGCATCTTCATTGATGTAAATTGGAAAGAAACTTTCGTTCCAGGTGACCATGTCATTTTTGAATGTTATGCTATTATTGATCCAGACACATATACAGAAGTATATAACGATATGTTTCTTCGTAAGTACGCCACATCATTGATTAAACGTCAATGGGGTGAGAACATGAAGAAGTTCCAAGGCATGCAACTCCCTGGTGGCATTCAAATGAATGGACAGCAAATATTCAATGAAGCGGAAGAAGAAATCCGTCAAATAGAAGAACAAATGCAAAGTCGATACGAGCTTCCAGTAGATTTCATGGTAGGCTAACATGGCAACAAATTTCTATTTTCAAAGTGGCAATACATCAGGTACCACTAATGAACAGCGTTTATTGGAAGATTTGATTATTGAAAGTATTAAAATATATGGTCATGATGTATATTACATGCCTCGAACAAGCATGAAACAGGACAATATTCTTGGTGAGGATGTACTTAGTCGTTTTGATAATGCCTATCCTTTGGAAATGTATTTGTCTAATATTGAAGGGTGGGATGGCGATAGTGAGTTGTTAACAAAGTTTGGTATTCAAGTTACACATCAAGCAACATTCGTAGTAGCCAAGCGTCGATGGGAAGATGTTGTAGGAGCTGTCGATGAAAATTTCCTCCAACTTCCTAATCGTCCTGCTGAAGGCGATTTGTTATATTTTCCCAAGACTAACAGCTTGTTTGAAATTAAATTCGTTCAACATTTAGATCCCTTCTTCCAACTTGGCAAGTTTCATGTCTATAGCATGCAATGTGAATTGTATCAATACAGTTCAGAAATCATTGACACAGGCGTGGAAGAAATTGATAAGATAGAAGATGAGCGCACACAAGACATTTTTGGTCATCAAATTCTTTCACAAACAGGTGATTTACTTCTTTCACAAGACGGATTTAGTATCATTCAACAAACATTTGCATCACGAACAAATATTCCAAGCGCCGACAATGAAGATTTTGAAACTTCAGGAGCCGACATCTTGGATTTCACAGTTATCAATCCATTCGGTGAATATTAATGTTTAAAGGGCGTCATTTCTATCATCAGCATATTCGTAAAGCTATTATTGCTTTTGGTACATTATTCAATGGTATTCAAATTCGAAGAAGAAATGAAGCCAATGAAGTCACACAAAGTTTGTTTGTGCCATTAAGTTATGCACCAAAACAAAAATTCATTGAACGTATTCGTGAAGCTCCTGAGTTAGATACCAGTCGCCCAGGTATACAGGTAACAGTTCCGCGTATTGGTTTTGAAATCACCAATTTCACATATGATCCTTCACGTAAACTTGCCATTACACAAAATGTTCGGGCAGTAGACCCAGATTTAACAAACACAGGTGTTCGATATTCTTATGTGTCAACTCCGTATAATATGGGTATTGGCATGAGTGTGTTCACAAAAAACCAAGATGATGGATTACAAATCATCGAACAAATTCTTCCATATTTCAATCCAGATTTTAACATCACCATTAATGAATTGCCAGATTTAGGCGTTCGTCGTGATTTAAAGATTGTTTTAGAAAGTGTGAATTATCAAGATGAATGGGAAGGTGGGTTTGATAAACGGTTGAGTGTTATCTGGGATTTAAATTTCACAGTGAAAATGAACTTGTATGGCTATGTTCAAGATGCCAATCTCATCAAGAAATCCATACAAAAAGTATACTCCGATAACAGTTTGTTTGAGGGTAGTGAACCTACCAATGTGTTAGTAGGACGACGCATCACAAATGA
>Ga0315901_10001290_pt1 | contig 36340 bp, 69 predicted proteins | sample LakEriMetagenome_10_FD_203761 | JGI IMG/M metagenome (GOLD analysis project Ga0315901, IMG submission 203761) | Freshwater fungal communities from buoy surface, Lake Erie, Ohio, United States - Buoy 2 MA116 | ecosystem: Environmental > Aquatic > Freshwater > Lake | place: USA: Lake Erie, Ohio...
CGGCGGCCTGGGCGATGTACGCCTGGATGGCCTGACCCTCGGGGCTGATCTGGCCCGACTGGTCATAGAGCCAGTCGGCGTTCTGCTGCTCCAGAGACTGAACGTAGTTCTGGGACTTGTACTGGCCGAGCTGCTTCTCAACCAGCTCTTGGGCCTTCTGCATCGCCACTTCTTCGATGAAGGGCTTCAGCGTGTTCTCAGGATCCGTGACAAACTTACGGGCGAAGTTCGCCGTGTAGTCCTGATAGGCACGGAGCTTTTCCTGCACCGAGATCGGGGCGTTGGGATCGATGATCTCCTTGCCCGACTGCGGATCGCGGACGATGTAGGACTTATAGCTCTCTTCGATGGCGGGAGGTGACCACCACTTAGGCTTCTCGGCCGGCTTGGGCTGCGAAGCCTTTGCCTGCTCTTCCTGCCACTTGCGGAAAGCCGATTCGTTTCGCAGGTATTCCTGCGCGTATGGCACCACCGCCTGATATTGCGAAAGAGCCCGCTGTGCCTGCTGGTAGCCCTGCCGCGACTGATAGAGGTCGCGAGCGATGGAGAGATCGTCTTTGCCGGAATACTCGGGGAGGTGCTTGAAGGCCTCCCACGGCGAAGAGAACGCAGCCGACTCCTGCTGCGGAGCTGCCGACTCAACGGCCGGCGCCTCCTGGACTGGGGCTTCGCTTACCGGCGCGTCGTTGACAAATTCGTCTGACATTGATTCCTGGCCTCGGGGGAAGGGCTCTAGGAATCCAATGCCCAGAATGGGGCGTTTTTGTTACGGCGACAGCTCACGCAACGCTGTATGCACGGCCCAGTTGCTCTCATCGCCGGGGCGCACGTATGGCCGTTGCTGCCAAATCACTAGCGGCGGCCGGGTGCCAAGCTCGCCGCCGCGATCCGGTAGAAGGCGATTGAAAATGTCTTCTGGTGTGAGGTCGCGAGCGCGAATCTCGCCGTACGGATGAATGCCGACCGGATACAGCGCCGCGGGGTCCAGCTCCTTCAGGACATGCATCCGCCCGCGCCCCTCATGCCCACGGACTTGCCATCCCTTTGGAGACTTGTCCACGTAGAGCATCGGCGGCCCCACCGCTTGGCCAGACTTAACAGCATCGCGGATGTGGTCTATCGGCAACAGATCCAAGTCGCGCGGAGCATTGAGCCCCAAGAACTGCGATGGATACATGTACGCCTGGAACCCGCGATAGTCGATGTTAGCGGCATCCGGCTGTTCCCCCATGCCGCGGCGCGCGTCAAACAGAACGCCAGCGTGGCGGCGCACGGCGGCTGGATCCACTTGTCCAAGCCGCGTGATCAGTTCGTCCAGTCTCCCCACCGGCATCTCCCACGTACGAGGTACACAGGACTAATGCCCAGACTGCGCTACTCTTGGCCTTGCGTCTTTGCCCGCGTGCGACATCGCGGTCGATCCGGAAGCTCCATCCAAAACGCACGCTTTGGTATGGCTTGCTCCAGATCGCCGCCCCCGTCCAGCGATTGTCCATCGCGACGACCGACAAACGTAGGCCACACCGCGTCGTCTGGGTTGTGCCACAGCACAAATTTGCCTTCTTCCGGAAGGCGTTCTCGCACTGAAATCCACGCCGGCTGCGCGGCCATGCCGCACTCACATTCGGAATAGCCGCAGTACTCGCACGGACCCCACGCCATAACGTCCTCCAGTTGCGCGTATGACAACTGGATTGTATCGACAGATACCTATCGCGCAACTGACTCCGGTCGCGATCCATCGATTGCTGCATCGGCCGCCAGCGTGGCCGGTATGAGCCAGCCGAACTTGCGGATGATGCGGATGGCGTCTTCCGTTCCTGGGAACATCACAAAATTGCGAGTCCCTGTGGCTGGCGTGCCGCGCGAGCCAGAGTCCAGGTAGCGAACGCCTGGAACGCCAGCTGCGCGCAACTTGTCGGCTGCGCCACGCGGCCCGTCCATTGACGCTAGCGTGTGCCACAACGCTTTCCCAGACGGAATTCCGCCGCCCTGCAAGTCATGGCTGTGCCATCTTGCCGCCGTTTCCGGATCGCCAAATCCACCAAGCTTGAAGAACTTATGAGCCTCCGGCCTTGATGCGCGCGATCTTGCCTCCTCCAGCGCGGCACGCACGGCAGGCGACTGCCCGGTCGCCAATGCGTCCCAGTCCAGCATTGCGTTTTCTGGCACATCAATCGCCAGCTCATAGCCGGTGCCGAGATTCTTGCGAGCATCCACCAGCTCGTCGGTGGCATCGAATCCGGCCAGCCCGTCCCTTCGCAGCGACTGGCTAATCGCCTGCGACGGGTAGTCGAACCCAAGCCAGTCGTTTTCGTCCATGGCGCGAAGGAATCGCTGCTGGCGATGGTCGAATGACGGCAATGCCGCAATCACATCTTCAGGGGCGGCTTCCTGATCAAGGCTAGATAAGAAATCGTTTTTGAGCCTTCCGTACGACAGGCTGCGCCGGTAGTCGTCCGCCACCGCCTGGTTTTGCGCAGAGTAGTGACCGTGCGCGTATGTTTCGGCGCCTTGGCCAGTTCCCAAGAACTTGGAGTCGAACTTGTCGAAATGCTCTGGCTGCGGGCTACCGTGATAGGCGCGGATGACCTGCCGCACAGAATCGCCAAGCTGGTCTAGCTTGCCCATCAGTATCCCTCCGTCAGTCCTTCCAGCGCCCGCATGGCCGGCGGGACAGTCCAGCCCATGGTGCCGAAGCCGATCTCGGGGATCAGCTCCCTGCGAGCGGCTCCGTGCAGCCCCTTGCGAGCGAGATTCAGCGCCTTGACGCCGCCAAACCACGGGTCCAGCGTCATGTCCATCACCGTGCCGAGTGGCTTTGAGATGTACCAAGGCATCTTGGCAGCCTCCAGATACCGGTCGCCCTCCATGGGCGTGGCCTTCTTGGAGTACTCGGACGCGATCCGGTAGTCGTCGTAGCGAGGATCGACCACCTGCCACGGGATGCTGGCCTGGGCGTCACGCATGTCTTGGAGGTCACGCCAGCGGGAGTTGTTCTTGCCGACCAATTCAGCCGGCACAAGCGTGTTGATCGACTTTGCGTAGTTGTCGTATGCCCCTGGATAGGCGACGGCCTTGGCTCCCGTGGCGCGGTCAATCTCATTGGCCGCCATCTGGCCAGTGGCCATCACCGCAGACGGCAGGGCCTGCATCCAGCTCATGGTGTTGAGCATCGGGTGATCTGATCCGTACGGCTCATATGGCGACTTCAACGACTGCATCTGGTCGCTGGTCGATGCCCGCAGAAGGCCCGGATTGGATCGGTAGTACTCGGGATCACGCTTCTGGATCTCCTCCAAGAAGTGCGCCCGGCGGAGATCGTCGTTGTAGCGATCCTCAGACTTGGTCCGATAGTTCATCACCGATGGGTGATTCGCCGCCCAAGACCAGAAGCCGGGGAGTTCCTGGCGAGGGAGGGCTTCGGTCTCGGAAATCAGCTTGCGGATGGCTTCGGACATCAGCAATTCCACGCCCGCAGGGACTTGTTAATCCGGCTATCTGGATCGTTGGCAGTCTCTGCGCTTGTGAGCTTCTCCTTCATGCCTTTCATCCGGGCACAGAATGAGTCACGGCGAGGGCCACCTTCAGGTTGGGGAGCTTTGAGGTTGGCGTTATTCGCCCGGTTGTAGGCTGCGCGACCCTTGGCGTTCAGTCCGCCGTCAGGATCCTGTCCTTCCTTGCGCGTCCACAGCAGGCTGCGGACCTTGTCGCCTTCACGGTCCATTAGCGCAAGCCAAACTGCTGGGACGCTGGATCGGTGACGGTCACGCTGTGCCCCTTGGCGCGAAGGTTTTCGGCAAGTGCCAAGCCGTACGCCCGCGGGTCAACCGGCGTGCCATTCGCTTGATAAAACGCGGCGATGTCGCTGACTGCCCGCTGATTTCCTGGCGATACTGCCTGCGCGTTCATAAGCTGCCTAATGGTGCTTCCGTATTGATCCATGCTCGCTCCTTTTCCATGTGATTGCACTACTGCATAACGCTCAGGCGGATGGCATCAGCGCATCCACCCTTCGATTTCGTCTTCGTCATCCATGAGTGATCATGCCTCCGGGAAATCGAATGACCTTCTTGCCGCCCTGGGCATCCAGTCGGGCGATGAGAGCGGCCGTCTTCTCTCGCTCGGCAGCCATGCGCATGCGTTCCATCTCACGCTCATGCTCCATGCGGCGCATCTCACGGAGCTGGGCTACGCGGGACTCGTTCTCCCGCTGGATGGTGTCCTCAACCTCGTCGCCCATCTGGTTGTGGATGTCGCCCAGCTGCTTGTTTACGCCGCCGGTAATGCTGCCAATGTGTGCGTACATGATGCTTCTCCCCTACTTACCAATGGCCTTCTTCTGCCAGTTTCTGACCGCTTTTTTCACCAAGAGCCTGCCAGCGGCACGCAGGAACGGTAGCTTGCGGGCCCGAGCGGTTTCTTCCATCACATCAACGATCTCTTCGATGTGGGGCATGCTCCAGCCGGGTTCCTTGGACTCCATGTCGTCCATCTTCTTGGCCATGGAGTTGCACTTGCAGGTGGGCGAGGCGTGGATGCCGAATCGCCCGAGCAGGGCCTTGAGTTCGCTGCCTGGGCCGCCGCGAGGACGGGCGCGCGGATAGCTGGGATGAGTCTCGTCCACGGTGAGCCGGTCGCCGTCCTCGGACAGGATGCACGGACGAACCTGCTCCAGCGTGTAGCCACGCTCACGGCATCGGGCCTCTAGGTGTCGGAGCCGGCAGCGGATCATGGCAATGGGTTCGCACACTCGCAGTCCTCGGCAAACCAGATCGGCGCGACCGTCCGCGTGATGGTGCCGCGAATCAGTACCGTGCTGCCCCCCTCTTCGATGTATTCGTAGTAGCCGGCACTCGGATTCGTCCAGCCGAAGGGCCACCCCACATAGCCACCACCAGACGGCGAGGTAAACCCGTAGTCTGGAGCGGTCAGGAACGAGTAGGAGCAGCAATCCGACCCGCCAAAGACTCCGCCAAAGACTCCGGCAAAACCGAGCCAGATGCTCGGCTCGCTGCCGGCGGTCGGCATCTGCCATTCGTAGTACCGGACGCCATCGGACGGCAGGTCTTCGTCCTGCGTGCCGTTTGCGTCCAGGCACATCAGCAGCAACCCGTCCGGATAGGCCGTCCGCTGGGCCAGGTATCCGTCGCCCGCATTATCGATGTTGATGCCGGTGATCTGGCCGAAGGTCGCACTGCCCGTGTCAGTGTCGATGACCGCAGACAGTTCGGCTCCCGTGCCCTCGCTCGGCATCAGTTGGTTGATCGTCACCGTCACATCGGCCACATACGGCGGCAGGCTCGCGTCTTCGCGGTAATACGCGCCACCGCTCGTCACAGTGACTCCGGTCGGGATGCCGGTGTAGTAGTAGTATTGCCCACCGTTCGTCACCACCACGCGAGCGATGCTTGTGGTGGCCTTGTAGTAGTCGCCGCCGCCCGTGATTGTCACTGATTGGATGACGCCGTTGCCGGTTGCCTTGTAGAACTTACCAATGCCGCCGTACCCGTCCAGCCCAACGCCCGTGATCGCGCCGTTCCCATCGACACTCGTAATGAGCCACCCGTCAGTCTCAACCAAGTAGTACGGAGGAATACTGGCAAACCCAGTGCCAAACTCCGAATACCAAAAATACTCTCCAGCCTCGTATCCGCTGCCTCCGTCAATGACGTTTATCGCTGCCACGCCCCACGTTTCTGGATCATCTTCGTTGCTTACCATCGTTGCAGACAGCACTGCACCAGACCCGCCAGTAGTGCCGTTTACGCCCCAGACATACGGTGTGAGGTTCGGATTCTCTCTTCCAGCGTCGGTCGCAATCGTCCCGCTGGCCGCCGTCACCTGCTCGCCGTCCGTGACCGTAAACGTGACCGCATCGCCGTCCGTGTAGCCCGTGCCGCCATCGGCCACCGTCACGGAGTCAACGTGCCAGAGTGCCGTATCGCTGGGCGTGGTGGGCGACTGCGAAAGCGTGACCGTCAGGGACGCGCCGCTGCCGCCTGACACGCTCGCCGTGATCGTCGGAGTGGCTCTAGCGGTTTTGATGGTCGCAACCGCTGCGGCCTGCTCTGTGACGTTGGCACCATATGAGAACGTGACCGCCGCGCCGTCGGTGTAGCCCGACGTTGATCCGCTGACGGACACGCTTGCCACGCCCCAGGTCTGCGGGGAGCCGCCGTTGCTCGCGAGCGTCGGCGTAAGCGTGGCCCCCGTGCCGCCAGACACGCTGGCCGTCAGGGTCGGCTGGGAGCGGGGGTCGGTCTGTACCGTCAGCACGGCACCCGCCTTGGTCGTATCGCCCGCCTTGGTCGATACCGTAAGCGTCTCGCCGTTGGCGTACCCCGTCCCGCCCGAGAACGTGACCGAGGCGATCTTCCATGTGGGGATGCCGCACGCATCGTTTGTGGACGCCAGCGTGGGCGTCACGGTCAGCCCCGCGCCGCTGCCGCCGCTCACGGTCAGCGTGGGAGCCACGCGGGCGAGCTTGGCGTAGCCACTGCCGGGAGATGCACCAGCAGCGGTAATCGGCCCACGGTCTGCACGCTCATATCCAACCGGGGCAGTCACCTCGGCAGTTGCTCCAGAGCCGAAGCAGCTGGAGAGCGACAGCGTGATGAGTTGCCGAGACTCGCTCGCACAGCGGACGGTAGCAGTGCCGCTGCTCGGCAGCCAGGTCTCCACTTGCTGGCTGGCGGTCCCAGTCTGCCACCAGCTTAGGTACTCCAGATCCCACTCCCATGTGACGCAGGATAGGTAGTCGCAAGTCTCGCTCGTCGGCGTCACGCACTGGCCGTCCACGCAATCACACCCAGCCGGGCACGGATTCTCGCTGTCGCAGAAGCAGTTGCACGTAGGTGATCCGCACGGGTGCTGGTCGCAGGCATGGCCAGTCACCCAGGTTCCGCCGGCCGTTTCGCAGGCCGACTGCGTGGCGTGTTCGCCATTCACGGAGCCATCGATGCAGCACCGCTCCTCAACCTCGCACTCGGTGCCGGGCCCGGCGAAATGCACATACCGCCGACCAGCGGACTCAGCGCCCTTCAGACACTCGCATTCCGTCATCCGGCGACAGTGAAACCCATCGCACTCCTGGGAACAACACGCCCCACGCAGCGACTCGTCGTAGTCCTCGCAGTCGTCGCAGCTCTCCACCACCGTCCCGCCGCCAGCCGCACAGCCCGTCAGATCATCACACGGCACCTCAAAGCACTGCCCCTCACAGCAGCAGAGACACGGAGGTGAAGAACAGTCAGCCCGCTCGCAGTTGATGTCCTTCGGCGTGCCCTGCCAGACATACGGAGAGCCGGGAACCATGAACCCGTTCCCGCACACCCCGCGAGGGAGATTCACGCACTGGCCAATCGTCGGCACGCCCACCGTCTTGATCAGCGGATACCGGACGCCTGGGATGGGGTAGAAGAACGAGTGGATGCAACAGGCGGTGTCTTCGCAGCAGTTCTTACAGGCCATCTAACGCCCTTTCACTGGACAAGTGTCCAAGGCGACACAAAAGCCGAGAGGGGCTTAAAACGCAAGCCAGAGGCCCTGGCGACACAGCTGGAGTCAACAGGGGGTTGGGGGCAGGAAACGAGGAAATCGCGACATATGGGGGCTAGAGGGGTGAAAAAATCCAGGGGTGGATATGACTAATAACCGCTTCCGCGCCGGGGGGGCTCGGGGGGTGTCTGTGCCGTGTCGATACCCTCTGGCAATCGGTCCTAAGTCTAGGCCGGGCCTACACTTAGGAATGCCAGCCAGAACAGATCGGCCTGCACCCCTTATTGAGACCAGTCTCAATAAGCCCCCGGCCCGGGCGATCGGTTGCCATGCATCGCCCCCCCTCCCCCCGTTTCCTAGTTGCAATCGGTTTGCATCTTGCCGCCGGACACTTAGCATTTGAGAATGGTATACGCTTGCACACTATCCCCGCGGCGCATGGAAAACCCCCCGTAGGAGTTAGCCTACGGGGGGCGTCACTGAACCCTAGTTCATTCCCCGCACAATACCGCCCGGGCGTCGGCCACGGCCACGGGTTCCATCCGCTTGTATCCCCGCTGCCGCCTTGCTTGCTTCCGGCCACGGTTGACCACGGTAGGGGCTACAAGGCCCGCGGTCGCCGCCTCTACCGCCATGGCGATCCGTGCCGGGTTGTCGCACCCGCCCCGGCGGGGCGAAAGTAGATCGTCTGGCATTGCCTCGCGCATCTTGCCCCGCCTTGCTTCCTTCCGTTCTAGTGCCGATTCACCGATCCACGCCGTTTTCCTGTATAGGGCGCACGCTTGCCACGTAGCCCCGGCAAGATTGCCCGCTGTCACGTTGGAGCGGGTGTAGTCTCGCGTCCAAATGGCATGGATGATTCGCGACACGGTATCGTCCTGCCCTTCCTGCGAGAGGGGGTATCGGGCGGTTGGATGCGCCCATCGGGCCACGTACCGTCGCACCACCACAAGCAACGCGGCGGCCTGATCGGCCGTGATCGTCGCCGGATCGAACTGGCCGGAACCCTTGCCGGTCTCCCGCCCCGCCCATCGGTTGTCGCGACGGTGGCCCAACAGCCTCGCCATTCGTTCGCGGGTAATGGCCTTTCGGCGTTCCCCCCGCACCGTATCGGGCAGGGGGGAGTTGGCGACGGGTTCCCCGGCCCCGGCTGTCTGCAGGAGCATCGATTGAACCGCCGGATCGGACGATTGACCGGCAACCCAATCAAGGCGGGAAACCGCATCAGTGATAACGTCGTTCCAATTGAACATGGCTTGAACCCTCCGGAACTAACTAGACATGACGGCGTTACAAATCCGTCGCACACCCCAACTATATATCGTCCGTTTCAAAAGTCCACAAGAGGGTATTTTGAAGATTTGTAACCGGCCCATGTCTAGTATCATCGTCCCCAACGGGACAACGCGGGACGGTTTCAATACTGTCCCGTGCGGTTAGCGTTCGTCGGATTTGTAACCGCCCAACGTCTAGTACTTGTGCGGCCAACGTCCGACCGTCCGGGATTTGTAACCGGCGAGCGTCTAGTATGAATCGCCGCGTGCGACCGGGAAGTGATACGTATTACTCTCTGCGCATGCGGGCAGCTAAGGAGGTTCCATGTACGTTCCGGAACATCTGGAACGCTGGAAACTCCCCAGGTATTACTTCGGGCAGGAATGGCCGGAGTATTACTCTGCGGGAGTCGGGCGTTCCCGTGATTCGGGCTGCTTGGAGGAATCCAACTTCCGTTCCATGCTCAAGCGGCTGGGCGGCGAATCGGACACCGTGCAGGTCGTCCGTGAGTCGCATTGGGCCGTGGGCTGGGTGGAGTGGATTGCCATCCATGAGTCCGACGAGAAGTCTCTGCGGACAGCTGACGGGCTCAAGGCCAAGCTGGACGGTTATCCGATCTTGGACGAATTCGACTGCTCCGAGCTGGAGTGGGAGGAAGGCTCCAGGATCTGGTCGGAAGTCTACGACTGGCGGGACCGCGTCCGCGAACTGCGGAGGCACCATGAGTGCCAGTCATTCGGTGAGCTGCTGAGTGCGGCTCGCGGGAGTTACAGCTCCGCCTCGGGCGTGCAGCTGGAGGTTTTGTAATCGGGCCGCCGGGCAGGGGAGACAGTGACCCCTGTTCCGGCATCCGATCCTGGGCATGGTGGATGCGGCGAGCGGGCGACTGCCCAACTAAGTCCGAAAGCCATCATGCCTGGGATCAGGTGCCGTTAGTCGGTGTCTGAATAGCCCCCTCTGGGCTGACACACAATCGCCTGCGATCAGCAGCGGGCGGGTATGTCCGATCCTGAGTCCCCTATATGGCAAAAGGGGTCGCGGTGTGCCAGAGGGGGCTATTCAGGTGCCGTGTCGGTGCCTGTTCACAGGAGGTGCATATGGTCGCAAGATCAAGCACCGCCAAGCCACTCGGTGTCATTCTGCACCGTGGCCAGTCTGCCTTCGATGGCTCTCCGTATGTGGTGATCATGCCACTCGGGAAGCCATCTAAGAATGGCAAGACGGGCAAGATGCTACAGACCTACATTCTTAGGTCACATGTGCATCCAGTGGTGGCGGTGCGCAATGGGGGCGACGTTGGCATTTGCAACGATTGCCCTATGCGTGGACTGGTTAGCTTTCCGAAACGCCAGCCACCCAAAGTGAAACGCAAGCGGTTCCGGGCTTGCTATGTCAACGTCGGGCAGGGGCCATCCATGGTCTACGATGCGTTCAAGCGTGGACGCTACGTGGACTATGTCCCGGGCCTGCATGATCAGTTCATCCGTGGCCGTAAGGTGCGCTTTGGCACATACGGCGAGCCGGTGCTGATTCCCTTGGATGTGGTGCAGCATCTGGTCAGCATTTCGGCTGGCTGGACGGGCTACACGCATCAATGGGCCAACCTGCACTTTGCAGGCTACCAGCGGTTTCTCATGGCCAGTGTCCACGGCCTTACGGGTCCGTGGTCACGGGAGCATGCGAAGAGTCTTGGCTGGCGTACCTTCCGCACCATGCGTGAAGGTGAGCCCGCCGCAGACGAAATTCTGTGCCCTGCATCCAAGGAAGCGGGCAAGCGGCTGACCTGTGAGCAGTGCCGTCTGTGCGATGGTGCTGGTACGCGCAAGGCCGGTTTACAGATGGTGGATATCTACATTCCGGGTCATGGGGGCAAGGCGATTATGTCAGCCGTTGCCAACCTGCCCATCCTGCAAGCGTGAGGTGTGACATGCGGTATCTGCATGATGTCTACCCTGATGCCACGTATCGGCATGTGCCGTATGCGGGGCGCAAGGGGTTGACGGTGTCGGGCTACGGAAAGCGTCTGCCCATGCACTACATGGTGCGAATCGGACAGCGGCTGTACCGCATGCGGTGCATCTGCTTCTCCAATGCCGGTACGCCGTGGGTGCGGGTGCGGGGCGAACAGTTCATCTTTTCAGACTGCAACCACAAGCAGGAGGTGTGACATGCGGTTTCTGGTGGAGATTCAGTGCGATCACGCCGCGTTTGCGGATGACCCCAACCATGAGGTCGTTCGTCTGCTGCGTGAGATCTGCAACCGCCTGGAGAAGGACGGCGAGTCCTGCGGCGGGCTGGTCGTTAAGGCTGGCGATTCCTGTGGCTCTTACAAGTACGAGGTGTGACATGACCCTTGCACAACTGGACGCCTTCATGGATCGCGTGAACCATGAGGACAACTACGGTGGCTGGCCCTGCAAGTACGGCCACAACGGCTGTTCGGATCGGCAGGGTGGCAGGTGTTCCGACGAGGCGTGGCAGCAGCAGTGCAGCGACGAATCCGACGAAGACTACGACGCACGCATGGAGGACGAGTGATGCAGTGCCCCCTATGTGACTGCGAGGAGGTTCAGTTTGCCCATGTCATGGGTGACATCGGGCATGCGAGATGCCGGGATTGCGGTATAGTGTACACGTTTACACCGTCATTGGAGGACGAGTGCTATGTGGGCTGTGAAGACACGGACGGAGATTTTGGCGGTCTTTGATGACCGATACGAGGCCGAGCAGTGGTGCCGTGACTGGCGTGCAGTCAATGGCATGCGGGCCTGGGTAACCAAGACTGAGAGGTGATGCGATGGCAGTTGAAGAGGCTCGCCATGTTTTGTCGGGCGACTGGATCGCCATCGACTACGGCGGCACCGAGGTGGAGTGCGAGGTGGTCTGCACCGTGCACGGTGCCAGCGACTCTGTGATCGGCGTGATGTTGGCCGACGATTATCAGCGGCTGGAGATGCTGCCCGATGATCCGGTCATGGTTGTTCATTACAGCGGAGGCGACTGATGGCAGATACGACCTACAACGGCTGGCACAACTACGAAACGTGGCTCGTCAACCTGTGGATGGACAACGAGCAGGGCTCGCAGGAGTTCTTCCGTGAGACTGCAAAAGAAATCTACGACGAGACAGATGCATACAACACCGGGCTGAACAAGCAGGAGCATGCACGCCGTCGGTTCGCGGACTGGCTAAAGCAGTACTACGAGGAAGAGATGCTGCCAGAACTGCCGGGTGTCTACTGCGATCTGCTGGGCGCTGCGTTGGCGTCCGTGAACTGGGATGAGATTGCACGGCATTACATCGATGCCGTCTTAGAGGAGGTGAACGATGCTGAAGCGAGTGCGTGATTGGGTGCAGGCCCGCATCGATGCGGCGATCCTGCCACAGGTGCAGCGGTGCGTGACCGATGTTGCCCAGCCGATTGACTACACCAAGCTGGCAGCGGAGGTGACATCGCTCCAGTGTTTTATGCATGAACTGTCTGCCCTGACTGCCAGCTGCGATGACCTGCGGCTGGATGTAGCAGCCAACATCGCTCGGGATGTGGCCGAGGAGATTGATACGGGCGAGATTGCGGCCGTCGTTGCGGACAGGATCTCCGCAGAGGATGTGGCCTACCACATGGATGCCGAGGATGTGGCCGGCTATGTGGAGGTGGATGCGGATTCGATTGCAGAGAAGGTGGCCGAGGATATCGATGTGTCCGAATGCGTGGACTACGACAAGCTGGCCGAGGCTTTGGTCAGCAAACTGAAGGAGGCATGGGCATGAGTTACGCAATCCCGCCACGGTTCAGCCCGTGGCAAGACCCCAAGCAGCATGCACCCGAATTCGCCCAAGAGTGGGTGCTTGGTTTCTACGACAACAAACATGGGCCGAGGGTGTTGCCGGTGCGAAAGGATCACGCCGGCTGGGTTGACGAGACAGGCACCACGCAGGCAGCCCCGATTTGCTGGGCGAGCATTATCTACCCAACGGAGGAAGAGCAATGAGTTACCGTCCGATGGTTCAGGTATCTGGCAAGTGGGCAGGCAATGGCGTCCGCTTCTCCACCGAAGAGGAGGCTATGTCCTCCGCCCGTGACCTCATGTCACGTTGGTTTCTGGTGGAGAACTACGGGTCCGAGTACTCCGAAGACCCGGTGAACTGTGCGTGGGATGAGAGCAGGGGCAACGTACATCTGGAGGTGGTCAATGCGTAGTCCATGCAGCGAGCGTCCACCATGCCGCAAGTCGCGGCCCGATTACCCGGATGGGGTGATCGCAATCTATGACAACAAGGGTGCTACATGCGACAGGTACACGGTGGTCTATACCCCGTTTCGCAGTGACGATGCGTGGCATTACCCCACCCTGGACATGAGCGCCGATCCCTTCCATCCGCAAGGGGTTGGGATGCACGGCGAGTATTCGTTCCGGCCTACGCGGAGGAAGGTGGAGCGAGTGATCGGTTGGCCTGACCTGCCAGCGCTGTGCCAGCAGGCTGTGATGCAAGACCTGGAGGTGACTGATGAATGACACCCGCCAGTGGGATGTGTTCATGGAGTCGTTCGTCTGCATCGAACTACCAGCAGACGTTGACCCCGACTCCGAGGAGGGCACGGCGTTGCTATACCGCAAGGCCGCCGACCTGTATGTGGAGCGTATCCGATCAGGCCAGTGCGAGTTTACATGGGAGGAGTTCGATGACTGACACCCAACTCCAACGCATGGCACAAGCCGCTGCCGTTATCCGGCGGGTGGTGGGCCATGAATTCCAATGGGAGCAGCCCGGCCTGCGGGAGTATGGCAAGGGGGCAGTGATGATCCTCCTGCATAACTCCTGCGATCCGCTCGCACCCTACTGCAACTACGACTGCAACCAGTACGAGAAGATCGATGCCCTCACCGATGCGTTGTCGGAGATCGGGCTGTATGTGGAAGACTGCACCGGGCTTTACTCCGGGGTGTATGAGGTGAGCAAATGAGCGCAACCGAAGACAACCCCGCCATGCGATGCCCCGAGTGCGGGTGCTTTAGGTTCCTTGGCTACATCAACGGTGGCGTTTTCTTTGCTTGCGGCTGCGAGGCGTTGGGCTGGCCGCTTTCCCAAGTCTTGGAGGTGAGCAATGCCAAAGACCATGCGTGATCTGCGGGAATGGGTCAACGAGAAGGACGAGCATGGGTATCTCATGCCCGATGAGTTGCTTGTCGTTGTCTCCCAGACATCCCTCTGTGCCGTGCATCCCGACTGCGTGTTGATGGGTGCGGCGTTTGAGACAGCCACCGAGGAGGATCAGTGATGCCGCGATACAGATTGATCGGCTACTACGACGACAACGGGCAAGTGTACGACGGGGGCTGGGAGGGGGCCGACGCCGCGGATGCGGTTGCGGAGTGCCGCTGCACGCTGGACCCCCGCGAGAGCGAGGAGCTTGTGCTGGTGGCGATCTTGGATGCGAGCGGCGTCAACGTCTACGACAGTGACACTGCATCGTTCGCTAAAGACTGGCCAAAGGAGGACGAGTGATGCGTGACCTAAACACACAGGCGACGACGGTTGACCTCATGCGCATGGCCTTCTGGGCCTTGCATACAGACGACGATGCGATGACGACTGCCGATTTGTTCCGCATGTCCGACGCCTTGCAGGCACTTGCAGAGGATGCCGTGTCCTACTGGATGGAACACGGCCGTGCCCCGGAGATTTGTCCACCACAGGAGGACGCGTGATGCCGACGCTGACGCTGAATGACCGTGAGTTCGATGAGGTGCGTGGCCTAGTGCAGCATGCGATTGATTCCGCCAATGAGGATGCAACCAACACCGGGAAGTATCCGCATTGGCAGGACCGGGCCTATGCCTGGGAGTACACCGCCCTGTTGGCAGGTGTGCTGGCTGCCTTTGCCCGAGCCGAGGAGGTGAGCGATGCGATTAAGTAGTGACATTGCCCGTCTGGCCCCGCTGGCCATGGCGCATCCAAACATGCGGTCCACCGTTATGGTGCTGCAGATTTACTGGGATCCGGCAGAGGCCGACGATCCGTGCAGCTGGGATTGGATCAGCATATTAGAGGGCCACGCAGCTGAAGGCGAGATTGTTGCGAGCAGCGACCACGCTCCGTGGGGCGACGACCCTAGCGCCCGTTACCCGTGGCCAGACAAGGAGGTGAGTGATGCCGTTTCCTGATGCCCAGTATCCGTACGACCAGCGGCTGACCAAGCATGCCGAGCTTCTGCTAGACACGCTGGAGGATGCCAAGGCGGAGCTGATCCACCTGTACGAGCAGGTCTACCCACGCGATTCATCCGACAACGCTACGACTGAGGTGATTGACGAGGTGATCGCAGTCCTACAACAAGCGAGAGGAGAAGAGTGATGGCACATACACCAGGGCCGTGGCGGGCAGACCATGAGGGCGGACTCATAGTCCTCAATGGCTCGCACGCCTATTCGATCAGGGACATATGCTCCGATGACCGTGGATGGAACGCAGAGGATCTGGATCTCCTCGCTGCTGCACCCGAGTTGCTGGCTGCGTTGAAGCGGGCTATTTCCTTGCTGTCCTATGCGTCCCAAGACGGGGGCATATACGGATGCAACGCTGATGAATGGTTCGGCATGGAGGCATCTTGCCGTGCCGCCATCGCCAAGGCAGAAGGGAGGACAGATGACTGACCTGACTGTGATCGAACGCCCTGGACACTGCGAAATCCACCGAGGCGATGCAATTGCCGCCGATTACGTGGCGAGTAAGAGGCTGGCAGTTCTGTTCGCGGCTGCACCGGAATTGCTGTACCAACTGAAGCGGGCCACGCGATTGCTGTGCGAGCATGGCCTGTTTGATTGGGAGGACCAGCACACAGGCGACAGTTACCAAGCCATGACCGATGCGATTCGACTAGCAGAAGGGAGGGATGAGTGATGCCTGACTTCGACGGCACCATCCGCCAGTTCTGTGAGATCACCCGGCAGCTGTACCCCAACTGCCGCATCTGCTTCGATGACGACGACCAGATTGTCATCTACACCGGGGCCACCCTTGAGATGGGGGGTGAGGTGGTATCATGGGAGCCCGATGACGAGGACCAGTATCAATCATGGTGCGACAGGCACCCGGAGGTGTGCGGATGAGTGAGCGAACGAACCGTGGGTTGTCGGCAGATGCTGTTGTGGCGGTGCGCAAGCGTCGGCTTGGCACGCTGCCCTTTGCCTTGGCTTTGAAGTGCTGCGACATCGGGCAAGCCGAAGACAATATGGGCCACCCATACCTGACAACGTGGGGGCTGAACCTTTCCGCCACAGAGCAGGAGTGGTTCGTCCGAGAGACTCGGTTCCACCCGATCTGGATGGGCGCCGATGACGGCAGCTGTGAGTTGATCCTTGGCAGCCCCCGCAGCGGCGATGCCCTGATTGAATGGGTGAAGGAAGGTCTTCGCCTTGGAGAGAACCCCGCATGGGAGGAGGTGAGCAATGGCTGAAGCCTGGATGGTCCGTGGCTGGATGACGCCCGAAGAAAATAGACGCGGGCTTACTTACGTGGCAGCGCACGCCAGGGTGGACCGCTCGCCCCGGCTGCGCAAGTACAAGTCCATCATCCTGTCTGATGGCTATGTCGATGACGATCACCTGCGGTGGGTGGTCGATGCCAAGGTTGGCGAGATCGAAGCGTGGGCAAAGCAGATTAAGGAGGACAGCGATGCAAACTGACACGCGGCCCGGGGTCTACGACATCGACGTCGATACCCTGCGGTTTCTGGCTGAAAATCTCCGCGAGCATGCAGACAACCTGCGTGCCTGGGAGGAGGAGTGTGGCCCGAGGAAGATGCGACATGCCAGCAGTGCGTTGCTGCGGATGTGGGCTGATCGGTTCGATACGGACGCTAACAAGCTGGAGGATGAATGACTGACCTTGAAATCCTGGAAGAGTTCTTCATGGTGGACCACGTAGCCGACCGCATGGGCTGGACCGTTGTGCCGACGCTGTTCGGTGACGCAGTCCGCACGCTGCAGGGTCTTGCCAATGATCCCAATAGTCATCCAGACGATGTCATGCGTGCCATCGGCCAGCTCAAGACTGCCATCGGCCCGACCAACCTCGCAGCCGTGCTGCAGCATGATGTCTGGGACGACTGGTGCCCGAGCCCGCTGGACCCTGGGCAGTACGACAGCGAGTCTGGCGTGGCGCTGTGGGCCGGCAAGCTGGGCTATGTCAAGGGTGTGGAGTCTGACGCTGACGATCAGCTGAACATGAACCTGCATTCCGTTCGTCTTTAGGAGGTTCCCATGGACAAGGATGTCCCGATGATTCTGGAGTTGGTTGTGGTTGTGATCCGTATCCTTCTGGAGGTGATAAAATGAGCCCAGTTCTGGACTTCTGCGTTGGCGCTGCCATCGTTCTGTTCGTTCTGTTCGCACCCACAGGAGGCAGGTGATGCTGTACGGGTACTGCCGAGTCTCTGGAGACAAGCAGGAGAATGGGTTGGGCGTCCAGTCTGCGAGGCTGGAAGACTATGCGAAGCAGGCGGGGCTGGAGTTATTCCAGCCCTTGTTCGTTGATGAGGATGTCACCGGGTCTATGCCCCTGAAGCGTAGGCCCAACGGCCAGAAGCTGTGGGATATCCTGCGGGCCGGGGATGTGGTTGTGTTCACCAAGCTTGACCGTGGCTTCCGCAACATGGCGGATGCGGCCACCACCCTGGCCATCCTCTCGGAACTCGGGGTGCGGATGAAGATCCTGGATCTGCCAATGGATCTCACCACTCCCGAGGGCAGGCTGATCTTCCACCAGTTCGCTGCCTTCTCCCAGTTTGAGCGGGAGCGGATCGGTCAGCGGATCAGCGAGACGATGGGCCACCTCAAGAAACAGGGCAGGCCATACTCAACCACTCGCCCCTATGGCTGGGTGCGGAAGGGCAGGGAGTGGGTGCCGTGCGAAAAGGAACGGGCGCTCGGCAAGAAGATCGTTGACTGGCGGGACCGTGGCGGCAGCTGGCTGGCTATCGCCCTGGACCTTTGCGGCGCCGGCGAGCGGAAGCCTCATCAGCGTAAGGGTTCGCACGGGTTTTATCACCCGAAGGATGTGATGTTTCTTTACCGCGCGGCGAAAGCCGGATATCCAAAGCTCGGGCGATCATGGTGGCAAGCTCCCGACTACGAACGGAGGCTAGCCGCAGAGATATCTGATGGTTCTCTGCAATCGTCCTGAGTGTATGGCCGTTCTGGAACCGATCACGGGCCAAGTCCTGCTCGTCGTACGGCAGGTCTTGCACCGCCATACCCAGGTAGTCCGGGTGTTCGATGACGGGCAGTAGATCCTCCGCCTCTTGCAGGCTGATCTTCTCCACGCCCGGCGATCGGGTGGCCTTCTTCACCCACTTCAGCATGGAGTTGAGGATCGCTCGGGCGAAGTACGCCTTGGGGTAGGGGAGCCGCTTCGGATCGTACGTGCGAGCAGCCTTGGTCAACGCCAGGAACCCCTCGCCTTCCAGGTCCGGGATCATGGCCGCCTTCTGCCACGCCGGCCTGGACTGTACGAAGAACCTAGCCAGCATCTCGGCTAGTGGCATGTAGTCAACGACCAGCTGCTGCTTTTTCTTTGAGAGCCTGAATCTCTTTGTCATGTTCCGTTAGTCTCTGCTCATGCTCCTCCAAAGCATTGCGCAGTTCTTCCACCATCTCGGGCAAGGCTTCCACTGCGTTGGCGATGATCACCACCTTCGCATGCATGGAGAAAGCCCACGGGATTACAGCCAGGGCGACCGTCACCACCAGCGTCCATGTCTCTACATCAATCGTCACGCTCCGCCTCCCTAATCATGCGGGCAACGAGCAATCCGGCGTACGGATGCAGCTGCCCCTCCTCAACGTGTAGCCGAACCATCCTCACGGCTCGGTCTGATTCCTCTCGGGGGAACTGATAGATATGAGTGTGTCCGTCATACGTGGCGATGACGCGATTAATGCGTCGAACGCCTGACTCCGGATCGTCCTCATATCGGTACGGCTCAAGATCCATTTGGCAATCCAGTTGCTGACCAGTGAGATCAGGACGGGCAGGACGAAGATGAGGAAGAAGCTGCCGCGTTCCGGGTGCGCTTTGACGTACGTCTCTTTGATGCGGCGGCGATACTCCCGCATAGAGATCGCCCCATCCGGCACCACAAGCAGGCCCACAAGTGCCACCTCTCTTGCATGCTGGCTTAGTCCTCTTGCACCGGATTCATACAGGCACAGCTCAACTACTTCTTCGGCGTGCATCGTCCGTCTGGACATGTCTGCCTCAATACTGATGGGGGATGGATCACCTCCGACTTGGCCTTGCACTTGCAGTCCGGAGGACATGGGCACGGGGATGTGTGCCCATCACCGTGCGTGATGACGCCGTTCTTGCACCGGCCGCAGCACTCCTGCACAGCCTCGTCCTTGTAGGTATGCAGCACGTACGCCGCTTCGACTGCGACCTTCCCGGTCACATCCTGCGGTGGGGCCAGGAGGAAGAGGAGATCAGCGATCATTGCGGAGCAGTCCTATGGAGCCGAGGTCTGGCAACCGCTGCGGGGGGTAGCCTTCGATGGAGCCGTATACCCAACAGTCGCCCGATGCCACGCACACATCGAAGTCATCGGCGCTGGTGAGGATCATGCCTGGAACCCACTCGCCGTATTCCTTGGGCCACGCCTTGGGCTTCTGGTTCCACGCCCCCCAGCTGTTCTGGATGCACCAGACCCGGAAGGGGAAGAACTCTTTTGAATCGTCATAGCCGGCGATGCACATGTCATGGTTCCAGCCACGCGGCGTGCGGTAGTGGATGCCACGCTGGTTGGAGTCAACCGACCAAGATGCGTTCTGCCCGGAGTGTGCGGCGTAGCCGTTGAACATGGCGTCCATCAGCTCGTCTTGCGTGCGGACGAGCGTGATCACGCCGACCTTGTTCTTGCTGCACAGCTCCTGCACATCCTTCGGCACGCCCGAGCTGCCCCACCTTGAGCCGATGCGTGCGTCGTACTTCGACAGGTTGACGATGCCGTAGTCATGGCGGGCCAGGAACCCGACGTCGCGTTCAAACTTCGACGCGCGAGCAGGCGACATGCCTTCTCCACCATGGCCGCGGGCGCCGTAGGTGGGCTCGGTCGCGCCCATCTTGAACCACTCTTCCGGCTCGCGGTTCACCAGGATTTCCACGGCGCGGGAGATGTCCCGAGCGTTGCGGCTTCCATGGCTGACGCAGTCGCTAGTAGTTTGAGCCTCAGTAAAACATTTGGAGTCCAGTTGCTTGGCGTACTGCCAGAGCAAGGCACGCTTGCCGATGCCCGAGCCGCGGATGTTCGGCTCCGAAAAGTACTGGTAGCGTTGAGTCTCCAGGAACTCGTTCTTCTCTCGCTCGTTCGGCACGTAGCCCTGCATGCCGTCGTCGTAGGCGCGCATCAGCGAGTACGGTGTATCTAGCTCACTCACTTTGGTACGCCACCTCCGCGCAGCCATCGGCCAGCTTGGTCACCATGTCGGCGCTCATCGGTGCGTTGGTCAAGTCACCGATCCTCTTCCGCAGAACCGCGTCCACCGCTGTGTCTAGTCCTGGATACTTCCCGACGAGATCGGTCCCGCCCGCAGCCAGCCGCAGGGCGCTTGCATGCACAGCGCGCCACTGGCCCAGCGAAGTAATCTGCTGGCCGCGATCCCGTCGCGTCACATCTGCCAGCGACTTGTAGATGCTGGCGACTCGGGCCCGGTCGGAGGAGGAGGCCGACTTCAGGGCAGTGGCAACGGGATCGTCCGCAGCTGGCCGCGAGACGGGAACGAAACTAAATGCCACAAGAATCGCCGCCCCGATGAGAGGGAGGTGCTTCATTGCAGCAAGGCTTGGAGCAATTCCTGACATGCTGTTTTGACCTTGGGGCTTTGGGCGGTATCTCTTATGGCCAGCACCTGCTCAATCTGCTTGAGCGAGTTCGGCTTTCGGGACGGGAGGCGGATGTTCGGCAGCACGTAGTTGGCCACGGCCACGGCAACCAGGATGCACAGCGAGATAATCTGGAAGCTCGTCATAGGATCTTGGCCCCCGGAATGAAGATCGTCACACCATCCCGCGAAGCCTGGACGGTGTAGTTCAGCAGCTTGTGCGGGTCCAACAGGCCCCAGCCGTAGATGTGGTCATGGCCGGATGCCCCGGCATCTCGGCACGTTTCGGCCAAGGCTTTGATGACCTTGGAGTGATCGGTCTGTCGGCCTTCTCGTTTCTGGTGAGAGACATAGAGGGCCAACAGGCCAGCGACGAATGGCGCCGCCATGCTTGTACCGCTGATGGTGGCGTAGCCATCGGCCAGCCATGTGCTGGTGATGTCTTCTCCAGGCGCGGCCACCACAATCTCTTTGCCACGGCTGCTGAACTCGCATGCATTGCCGTGCTTGTCCACCGCGCCAACGCCGATCGTCTCTGCGAAGGCCGCCGGGTAGTTCACTGCACCGCCGTCATTTCCGGCTGCGCAGACGACGATCACGCCCGCCTTGTTGGCATCACGGATCGCGGCGTGCAGCTGGTCGTCTGGCCTGGGGGAGCCCAGCGACATGCAGACGATGTCGCTCTTGGCTTCGACGGCGTGACGCACCGCAGTCGCCACCGCTGCAGTGGATCCCATGCCGCTATGGCCGAGGGCTTTGAGGGCGAGGATCTTGCACTCAGGTGCGATGCCCTTGGCTGATCCAGCCCTGGCCCCGATCACTCCAGCAACGTGCGTGCCGTGGCCGTTGGTGTCGTACACATCGGCATCCGAAGTGAAGTTGCGATAATCAACCACCACATCCTTCAATGCGAAGTGCGGCGACACGCCAGAGTCCACCACCGACACCGTCACGCCCTCGCCCTTGGTCTGCTTCCACAGGGCCGGGATGCCGTACGACGACACGCCCCAGTCAACGCCGTCCGAAAGCGGGACGGTCGGGAACGAGAGGCGGTAGGGTGGGAGGTGGACGCACTCAGCCATCTTTGTCGGCCATCGCCCGCAGGATCGCTTCCAGCAGCGGGATGATCAGCTTCACCAGCGTCATCCAGTCGATGCCCATGGCCTGGACTTCGACGTCAGCAGCAGAGAGCGACTGCACATCGCCCGAGTCGTCTGCCGAGAGGAGGCTGACAATCTCTTCGTCCGTCAGAACCGGGATCACCAGCCGGGCGACCTTGTCCACAATCTCCCAGTGGGCGATGAGCGGGAGGTCTTTGCGCCACGGCTTCACCACCTCCACCACCTGGAGGAGGATGTCCTTATGAGCGAGCAGCCACCGCAGAATCTTGAGGTTCATCCGTAGTTCCTTGTGCTTTTCGGTGATCCAGGCAGGCAATCCCAACCAGTCCATGGCCAGCGATATCCATGAGGGTGTCTCTAATACCAGTGTCCATCAGCTCGCCCCGGAGACGCCGGCACTTCTCCCCGATTCTGGCGGCCTGATACCGCCACGCTTCGATGCCGTCCTCCTCCACGCCGAGGGCGTTTTCCAGCGGGCTTTCCTTGCACCCGTAGTAGCCGCGCTTCCTGGTCAGGAGTTCGTACAGCTCCATGCACAGCCAGAAGTACGGGTCGCCAGCCGGGATGACCCACGACCATTCGTTAGTACCAGGGTTTTTCTCGCGCCGCTTTTTGGAGCCGGCCGTACTCCCCCCAGAACGTCCCGTGGTGGTCCGGGTCTTCCGAGTGGTCTTCCGTGTCTTCAAGGTGGTGGCAGCGGGCATGGGCATATTCCTCCAGGAATGAATCGATCAGGCTGTCTAGTGATTGGTTCTCATACAGGGCGATGATGCCGCTGTCTGTCTCATCGTTGAACAGGAAGTACCCCAGGCGACTCTCCATGTGCGCCGCCCCCCGGAGGTAGACCCTCACCGGAAACATCAGCGGAAACCGGGCCAGGGCCCAAGACCGGAGTCTCCTTAACAACCGCCTGCGCGAATCGCTTGGCATCGGACAACCTGCAGATCAGTAGCCAGTCCTTGCGGTTCCGCTTGTGCAAGACGACAGGAATCTTGCCGCCGCAGTCACGCTCCGCCTGCTCAACCCACCAATAGGGATTGCCCGCCTCCACCCGCTTGACCTCCAGGTGGATGTCTTGCAGGTCAGAAACCACATCTGGGCTGTCTGTCCCGCCAGCGAATTGCTGGCCGCGCCGGGCCTGGACGCCCATGACGGTTGACCATGCGGCTGCAGCTTCCCGCTCGCCGCGGGCGCCCTTCTGCCGAGAGAGTGTCATTGGGTGTACCTCGCATGCTGCAGCTGTACGTGCCGGGCATCAATCACGGCGAGTTCCGGGAACTGCTCGGAGACCAGCTTCACCACCTCGGTTGCCCGCTTCTTGTCCAAGACCTTGGCATTCTGGCCGATCCACGTTCCGACCTTGCCGCCGATCTTCATGTCCTGGCTGTCACCCGACGTTGGCCAGTAGTACTCCAGCTTGTAGTTCATCGTCTTCGCGCTGTCTCCAGCTAGCATTCGTCTGGCTCCCTTGCGGCTGCGATGGTGTGGATCACATCCAAGTAATGGTGCGGCCTCGGCTTGGCGGCACCGACAGAAACGAGGTAGTCGGTCAGCATCTCTCCGGTCTGGACGTCCTGAAGATCCGCGAGGAGGCGGCCGTACTCGTCACGCATCCAATCCCAAGTAATGAGCTTGAGCCGGTCGGCATCTGCGTGGCATTCGACCCAGTCGATGATGCCCTTCACGGCCTCCTCTTCGCACCACAGTTCGGCCGGCGTCATGTACATGGAGACTTGGCTTTGTATGTGCGGGCACACGCAACGGATGAGGACGGTGTCTTTCCGCAACACGCGGATGACTTGGGCTAGGGTTTCCGGGTATTCCACGGGCCTACGTTTCTTTCGCGTTCCTGCAGGTAGAAGTCTGGCAATGGCTCGGGGTCGTAGCCGAGGTGCTTCTTCGCCTTGAGCTTTGCCAGATACTCGGGGTCGTAGTTGTCGGGGTCCGACTCCAGCTTGGCCTGGAGCATGTGGGCCTTGTGCAGATCCGGGAAGTTGCCGGCCACCCTGCCGTCATGCAAGACGTCATGGCACCGATCACACAGCCGGAGGTAGCACTTCGGGTGGTGGGCCTTGCTGCGGTTGACACCGGAGACAAGATGATGGACCTGCAACGGTCGGCGTCCGTCGCTCTCTGGCCACCAGCACGCCGCACAACAGCGGTGCAGCTGGACCCACTCCAATAGCTCAGCTCGCTGTGAGGTGTTCACGCGGTATGAGTATACAAATCTACAGCTGCGTTGTCAACTGTCCGCTCAAGGTCTCGGCGTAGATAGTCAATGCATGCCAGCAGTCTTTGGACCGCCTCGGCCGACGTTCCAGCGCAGGCCATGTTGCAGGCGTGGCAGATCACGCCACGGAAGTGACCGCCCGTGTGGCAATGATCAAACTTCTGTGCATGCGAGGTTGGGAAATGGCAACCGCATGCTTGGCATGTCGGTATTTGAATCAGGCGCTCAACTTCGCGAATCGACAAGCCGTACTTTGCGCTTCTGTGCGTGACGCTCTTGCCCACCTTGGCCTGATACGCCTTGGTTGAGCGTAGCGAACACTTCTTGCACCATACCTGATGGCCGTCACCACGGCGGCTGCACTTGTAGAAGTCAGCAAACGGCTTGGTTTCGCCGCACCCGCTGCATAGCTTCCGTGCCACGCTCCTTCACTCTTCCTACCTCCGTAGGCGCGCGGCAGTATACGGATATTCACATCGGCGTCAAGCATAGACCGTGCAGAGGCGCAATGACTCCCAGCGAAAACGCCGGAAGTCAATCGCATAGACCGCGCTTTCGGCGGCAGCGACAGGATGCTGATTGTTTAACGCCGTTGTATCCTTCTCTCCCAGACACGGCGCTTGCGGTTGGCGGTTGCCCGGGGCAGGCGGAGTCACCAGTTCCCACCCCTCAGTGCAAGAGTTCGGATGGATTGCCTTGCGGGCGGGTCACATCCGTGTTGCCCCCTCTTTGCCGCAGGTGCGGCGGCCACCAGATTGCACTCTGGCGGTTCGGCGGGGGGCCGAGCTTCAGACCGTGTGGCAACAGTGCCTGTTTTAACTATTGTCCCAGAGGCCCTAGGATCGTTCCTGCGGGCCGTTTACATTTCGGGCTACCGCCACACGGCCCGGAGCCGGATCGGGCGATACAGGGCCATTACCGGGGCCGTAAAAGTAACCCTCGTCACGGCTTACATCCCACGCCGAATCCTCGGCTTGGTACACCCGATCCTGAACCTTGTATTCGCGGGCCTGTGGGTTGGGGGAATTGCCTATAAAATAGGCATCCCTCCAGGCAATTCGGTTGGTTGGGAGGCAGGCGAGGTTCCCGTCCGACAGGGCCATGACATGGCCGCACTTGTTCTGGTCGGGGATCATAGTAAACCCTGGCCTCTCCCAGCTGTCGGGAAGCCAGTCTACCGTAAATAGGTATGTCCCGTCCACTGCGTTTGACCGGAGGTAACAGATCGCCTCATGGTCGCGCAGGTAGCTGAAGACTGTGACCTCTGGGCGGTACGAGAAGCAGTCCCATAGTTGACAGTCGCCCAGCGGTCGGGCCTTGCTTATCGGCTGGGTGGCCAGGGCATGGATCGGCACGTTGCGATAGTGGGCCCCGGAGCGAAGCATCACATGGAACCCGAGCGCCCTGCCCGGGACAGACTGGATGGCAAAGGCGTAGCCCTGCTCCATGCCGCCCATCCGTGAGATGTGGTTGGCACGCACCCAGCATGGTAGGTAGGGAATGTCTGCATTCATCTGATCACCGCCACCCCATTTGTCACGGTCACCTCACCGCTACCAGCCACCACAATCACCGGCTGCTGCTTGCGAACCCTGGTCTTCACCGGCACGGCACAGTCAATCGACTCCACCAACAGGCACTGGCCCTTGTAGTGGACCGTCATCACGGGCACGCCACGCTTCCGCGTTTCGGGCTTGTTGAAGTGGAAGTAGAACGCAGCCATCACTTGGCCTTCATAAACAAGGCGATGTTCGCCGTGCCGTACGACGCCCACATGAGCGCAGCCCACGGGTCGCCCTTTCGCAGCTGATCTACGCACACGGTGAAGTAGATCGCCATGCACACCAGGATCAGCGGGCCGCTCACTCCTCGGAGTCCAGGCGAGAGCAGGTGCCGATGTACGCCATCATCCCGTCCACGCACTCGTTCAGCTCGTCGGCGTCGTCAACGAACAGCTTGGCCATGACCGAGCCGATGTGGACGCCAAGCTCGTAGGCAAACTCTTCCTCGTCGCCAACGCTAAATCGGGTTCGCACCTCGTCCGTGGCCGAAGCCCGCAGGTGATCGACCACAATCTGGATCGTCGCTTCTTTCGTCAGCATCGCTAGTCCTTTCGGTCCTGGGTAATCATCACACGCAGCGCATCGACGCAGCGTTTCAGGGAATCGATCTCTTCCTGCATCTGCTCCAGCCGCTCGTCCATCACTCACCCCACACGCTTGCCAGCTTTTGCCGCAGGAGCTGGTTTTCTGCCGCCAACGTCTGGATGCGTGTTCGCAACGTATCGATCTCTTTCCTCAACCTCTCCGCCTCCGCTGACGAACGCTCCGGTTTCTCCATCGACAAGTTCCAAAAGTGAATGTGGGTACAGCAAAGCTCGTAGTGAATCCGCGTCTCGCAGGTGCCCCTTGGGGGCGACGGCCATCGGGACGTCATGCCCCCGCCCGCGGTCGTAGACAACCTGCTCGGTCCAAGATTCGTCCCGGTCAAGGGGCGTGAGCCAGACCCACGCTCCAGTTGGCTTGGAGACATAGACATAGGCGAAGTGCTGGGTTGCCTCTCGCCCAAGACCTCGCATGTCATCAACGAAGACTGTGTCATAGGGATAGTCCTCCGGACTGGTGAATGAGAGCGATCGTTCCTTGATCTCAATCGACAGCAGGGCGACCGCGTCAGGCGACTCAACGTGGTCGGTGTTCTTGTTGTGCTTGCGGATCAACAGCTTCTTGCCGTGGGCGACGGCAAGACCTTCATCGCGCCTGCCGTCCACCCACTTCTTCTCAGCTGCGTGACCGCCCCTAAGCGCCGACTGGAAGGAACGTGCCATTCTTTGAGTTCCAGAGGTATTGGGGCATCTGCCAACGCACGCGCGTTTTCCCGACAGGCCCCTTCGACTCGTCGCGCAGCTCCGCCGCACGCCGGTAGATTTCGTCAACGGTCGGGTCGTCCCGCTGGAAGTCCGGGTCCAACCACTCCAGGGACTCCGGGATGAAGTCCTCCGACCTGATGGCCAGCGATTGCGACCGGACCAGCTGCGCCCACCGCACCGAGCGGTTGAACATCTCGGCAACGTCCGAGTCGTCCAGGCCCGAATCCAGCATCACCACCAGGGCCAGCCGCTCGGGGCTTGGAATGCGGTTCAGCTTCCGCGTCATCCTGGCCACGCCCTGCACCTGCAGGTGACGCAGGCCGAGCCGCCTCCCCACGCTGATGCACGGCTCCCCGTTGACGTTCACCGACCGATGAATCTCCTCGGCCATAGCCAAACCATGCCGCAACTTTCCTCCAGGCCCGATACCAGAAACCATGCTTCTTCTCCTCCTGTACCCACTGCGTGGGGAAAACGTGATCGACCTCAAACACCTCCAACAACGAATCGACCGTGTCATCAACGAGCCAATCAGGCCGTTTGTTTTGCATGGCGTCTCGCCCTTTCTTTGATGAACAGCGCACGTATCCACCCCTTGGTGTTTGACGCGGCCCAATCGACATAGAACCCAGGCAGCGCGCCGAGCTTGTAGCCGGCGTACTTCCCCTTGAGCGGGTTGGTGTAGGTTCCTACCGAGCGGATGCTTCTCTCGGAGAGATCAACGTGCTGGCCCACCACCCGGCCTGCCGCCTGCCCGTGGGTGTTGCGGCGCATCTCTTCGATCTGCTTGGCGGCTGCGATCTTGGCCGCTTCTTTGGCCGCCAGCTCCCGCAGCTCTTCGTCGCTTAAAGGCCGCTCTGCCGCCGCCTTCGCGACACGTTCCTTAACTTCCTTGTCGCCCGTGACGAACATGTCCACGGCCGTGATGAGCCCGTGATCCAGGGATCCGGCAGTGCAGTCAACAATTTTGAAGTGAGGCTTTCCGGAAGCCCCGATCCGAGCAATACGCCCGGGTGCATCCGAACCAGGGTAGTCAACGACACCGGGGAGAGGACGAGTGGCTCGTCCAACGCACTGCAACCAGAAGCTGCGGGACTTGGTGGGGCGTCCGAGGATAAGAGTTTGCGTGGGAGGAAAGTCGAAACCAACGGCAACGACAACGCAGTTGCAAAGAACCTGCGCCTCTCCGCTCTTAAACTGTCGGATGGCTTCATTGCGTTCGTCCTCTGGCTGCGTGCCCCAGACCTTCACGGCCTTGATGCCGTAGTTGTTCCGCAAGTAGTCGCATGCCCCGTGCATGGCAAACACGGAGCCGGTGAACAGGACGGTCGGCCCCTCCATCTCCTCGGCCGTAATCACGCACAGCCGGTGAAGGTTGGCCTCCTTGTTCAGTTCCCGCTGGAGAGCCTCCTGGGCGAAGTCGCCGCCGACAACCTTGACCTTGGATAGGTCCAGCGATTCAACGCGCGACAGCTTGCACAGCGGCGGAACGGCCCACCCGTTCTGGATCGCCCAGGCAAGGTCGTATCCGCCGAGGGTTTCCTCGTAGAAGTTCATGCCCCCTCCTTCAGCATCGGCTTCCCGTCCATGCGGAACGGAGTGGCAGTGAACCCGGCGACCATCGCACCGTCATGCTGGAAGTACTTCAGCATCTCCACCACCGTTGGGCTGCACATAAGGTGCGCCTCGTCAACGATCACCAGGGAGAAGTCGCGGAACCGCTTGTATCGATACTCGCCGCCACGCTTGGACAAGAGCGTCTGCTTGCAGGCGACAACCACCTTGGTCGGAAACCAGTCGTCCTCGTCGCTGACGAAGTCGGCCATCTCAATGCCGGGGTCCAGCTCGCAGATGTCGCGGACCTTGTTCACCGTCTGCCACACCAGCTCGCGGTAGGGGCAGATGATGAGCGTGCGGCCCTCAATGCGATCCGCCATCGTCACAAAGCAGACGGTCTTGCCGGCGCCGGTGAACAGCGGGTTCAGCGTGGCGCCGACGCCGCGCTTCATCGCAGCGAGGTTCGCCGTCACCAGTTCTTCTTGATAGTCGCGGAGGAGCATTCCAACGTCCTTGGTGGAAAAAACCCGGGGCAGGGAGCGGAGGTTCCCCCTGCCCCGGGCGGCGCGCACTTCGATCAGCTGAAGTCCGAGGCAAACTCAGGCAACTCGGGCTCAGCGTGTTCCTTCTTCTTCCCGCCACCCAAGAGCTGGATGCGGCGGGCCTTCACAACGACCTTCGACTTCTGCTGGCCGTCCTTCTCCCACCGCTGGGTCTGAAGCTCGCCATCAACCAGCACCGGAGTCCCGCGGGTGAGGTACATGGTGACCTTGCCGGGATTCCAATGCTCAACGTCGAAGTACTCAACCGAATCCTTGTAGCCATTGACGGCCACCGAGAACTTGGCGACCTCGTTCTCGCCCACGTTGCGCGTCTCAACATCCTTGGTGAGGTTGCCGACGCAGATAAAACTCTGATAACCACTAGCCATTGACGGCCTCCTTCTGCTTCCACTTCTCCTTGAAGGCAGCCTCGCACCGCTGATACACATCAACGGGCACTGCCTTTTCCTTCGCTCTCAGTCGCACGGTATCCAGGTGCTTCTTCGCCTCGGCCTCCGTCTCGGCCTGCGTGATGGCGTTGATCGCCCCCTGCAGATAGACGAGGTTCATCGCCGCGCCGTCTGGCTTCTTGCCCGCAGGCTTCGACTCCTGATGCAGCGAGTTGCCATCGTCATCCGGCTCGCCCGTGAACCCGCCGGTCAACGCCATGAGCAGCGTCCGCTTGCCGTAGGTCATGGCAGCACCGAACGACTGCATGTCGTTCTTGCCCATAAGCAACGGAGCGACACCGGAAATCCACTGGCCAGACGAGTGGCGCAGCGTGCCGACCACCACCCACAGGCCACCGACCATTCCAGGCCGGAAGTCCGGGAGTGAAAGACCGTGCCTCGTCAGCGGGCCACGCAGCGAATCGCAGCAGTTCGCATAGGACGCAAACTTGCTTTTGAAATGGGGGTTGCTGCTGTCGTAGGCGACGATCGGATACTCGGCCTGGGCCGCAGCCAAAGCCTTTGTCAACTCCGATGTGTCCGGACTGCTGCTCGGCCCAAGGATGTACTGGGAATCATTCATACAACCACCTCCTCCTCCTGCTTGAGAGCCCAACCTGGAACCTCCAACTCCGTGATCACTCCGTGTTCGGCCGGGAAGTACATCCCCGTGCTGCGCCGCAGGCTGACCTGCTCCATCACGCTCAACAGCCGGCGACCGGCGTTGGCCACCATCTCGTCAGGCAGCGTGTAGACGCGGCAGCTGTAGGGGGGCATCGTCTGGACGAAGACGAACGGCATGCGGAAGTCGTCGTACCCCAGAGCCTTTGCACCCTGCGTGTAGAGCCACGCCTGCTCCGCGTAGCCGTAGTCGATGGCAGAGCGGTAGATGCGGTCCCATGTCGAACTAGTGGTCTTGAGATCCCACCACAGCTCATCCGTGCAGGCGTCGGGCCGCACCTTGCACTTGTGGCCGTCGATCGCAAAGAACACCGACCACTGAGTGCCGGTGGTCCGCTGCATGAGGGCGTAGCTGGCGTCGTTGCCCAGCATCTCGTCGTACATCAGCGAGTAGATGCGCTTCTGTTCAGCAGTCAGGACGATGCCGGTCTGGTTCGCAGCCCATTCCTTGTACGCTTTGGTGCTGCGTGATCCGTTGGCACCAAGGACTTCCTCCGGGGCAACGACCACCATGTCATCAAACTTCTTGCCCTCCAGCGTGCCCGTGATGATCGCGTCGAACTCGCTGCCCTTCGCCGTGGCAGAGTTCCCGCCCCACAGGCTGCGGCCACGGTCCATCCACCGCTGGGCCTCGCCGCCGTACTTGCCGACCGAGTGCAGGTAGGACCGGGAGTGAAACTCCGACAGCCCCCTGTACTCCTCGTTGCTCATGCCGACGATCCGGCACGGCAACTCAGTGATCGTCCGTGTAGCACTATCCATGCGTTCACCTCCGGTAAAAAAAAGAGCCCCTCCGTGGGCGTGGCTAGTCCGTTAGCCCCTCCGTGTGTTCCTGACGAATTCCCCAAACTGTCCAAGGACTACGGCCACAAGCGCGAGGCCGGTCCAGTGCAGGAAAAGGCACGCCGTGAGAAAGGCGAACCAGATGGCGCCGAGAATTGGGTGGCGCTGGCAGAAGAGCCAGTTGGCGGCTCTGGCAAGGCACTCCCATCCAATTGAGCTAGGGGTGCCTGTGACCAAGCGTGCCGAATTGGCGGGTTCAATGCAACCCCCGTGGCTGGCGCTTACTCCCTCAGCAGGACTATCGCCATGAGCATCTTGGAGCTTGCAACCCGATACCACACCCGCGTCGGCGGCAGTCCCCGCTACCTGGAGCAGCTCCAGGTTCTGGCCCGTCGTTTGCCCTGGCAGGCTAACGAGCTTACGCCCGACCTCATCGACGTCTATCTCACTGACGCCCTGAAGACCCTCGCTCCATCCACGGTTGACAACCACAGGCGAATGCTCCGAAGCCTGCTGAAGTTCGCAGCCGCCGAGCGACTGGTGGACGCCAGTATAGTCCGACCACTCCGTCGCGTCAAGGTCGCTCCGCCAAATCCGCGAGCGTGGAGCCATGACGAGATCGCGAGGCTGGTGGCGGAAGCTGCGAACACCACTGGGGGTACGCTGAAGTGCCCGTACCGGCTGCTCCTTCCGGCCTGGATCCTGACCGGGTACAGCACTGGCCTTCGACTGGAAGACCTTCTGGCTCTCAGGCATGACGACCTCCGTGGCGACAAGCTCTGTTTACCGCAACATAAGACCGGCTGGCCTCACGTTGTCCGCTTCGATTCCAATGCGTTGGAAGCGATCCGGAAACTCCCGGTGGTTGGCCCCCGCATTTTCGGGAGTCTCATCGGGCGGTCGCAGATTTTAGTGGCAATGCGTCGTCTTGTCAAGCGCGCCGGATTATGCGGCTCAACAAAGTGGTGTCGCCGCAGCGGAGCGACTTACTGTGAGATCGCTGGCAACGATAGCACTCAATACCTCGGACACAAAACGCCCGGGATGAAGACCCGATACATAGATAGGCTCTTGCTCGCGGAGGAGCGGCCTGACAACCCTATCGTTCCATCCGTGCCGCTACTGCAGGCGGCGATCCAATGAGAAGGCCAGCCAGAACAGACTCAGCGGCAGCGCGCTGTGCGTCTGTGTATGGACCAGCCGATGGATCGCCGGCAATGATTCTGGCCATCACGCTGTGCCGAGCCATCTGTGGCTGGCTCCCGTATTCCGAGCCAGAAAAGAACTGCTGCTGATGACGCTCTAGCGGGAACTGGAAATACGATCCGGCGTCCATCATCCGCAGTCTTGCCGCCTCATTGAGCGCGACCGACTGCTTCCCGGAGTCCGGAAGTCCAGAGTGCGGGTTCAGCACAACGGCACCGTCGCCGGCCGCGTAACCTGCGACCTCCGGCCTGCGACGAAAGAACTCGTCCTCGCTAGCGTACGGATCGCGCACTGGATACGCAGATCGCAGCAGCTGCTTGGAGGCGCCTTCCATGGCTACTGCAGAACTCCTAGCACCTGGAGTGGATCCAGTGCCGTCTCTTGCCGCTTCTTGTCGCGGGCTCGCTTGGCGGCTTCGGACTGGATGATCTTGTACAAGAGGTACAGATCACGCTGCTCCTTCGGCATGGCGGCGACAACATCTTCTGGCACGGTGATGTTCTCGTAGGTCCGAACGCCAGGGGTTGTCTCAAGAATCTGGTTGAGGACGTCGCGAGCCGCGAGCTGCTTGGTGCGTTCCATATCGACGTCGCGAATCTTCGCCCCGGCAAGCAGATTGAACGCAGCCTTTGCTGACTTGTCACCGACAGACAGCCGGTCATCAGTCGCCGTCCGGTACAGCCCAAGGGCCCGAGATCCGAACGGCACAAAGTTGGAGACGATCTGCTCCAGCGGACGGCCCAGCTGGCCGAGGTCACGCTCCAGCACTGAGTAGGCATCGGAGAGATCGCGGCCGGAATACAGCTGGCGGTTGGTCACGTACTCCAGCGGAGCTTTAAGCAGCGGGTTGAGCTGCCCGAGGAGATTGCTGCCCGTCTCTTGGATGGTGTTAGTGATCGCTGCGGCGGTTGTTCCGCCAGTTCCTGGCGTCAGCAGGTTCAGCGTGGATTCCCACGGCAGGTCGATGCTAGTGAGATACCGCTGCAGCTGCGGGTTGCCGTTGCCCCACTCTGGCGGAAGGGGAATGGCGGAACTTTGCCGCAGATAGGGCGGCGTGAAGTTGTCTTCGGATGGCTCGGACGCGCGGTTCACTGCGCGGATGAGCTGGCTCTGAACGCCGCCAGGACGGTCGATCATGTTCTTGGCGATGCTTGGGAGGATGCCCTTCTGGTACGAATAGAAGGGCACGGCACGCTTCAGGAAGTCGCGCTCTATGGCGCTAAAAGCCTGCGGCGAATAATCGACGTTCACCATGCGAGTGACATCGCCGGCCACTCCTGGGTCGATGCCTTTACGCACTTGGTTGAGGAACGTCTGCAGTCGGAGCGTGTCCTCCACCCGCTTGCCGACCGAGTCGTTCAGGGCGAGCAGTGGGTTGGTGTTTTCTGGCAGCGGGTTCGATGTCACGCCGACGCCACGCATGCCAAAAAAGTCGCCAGCGAATCCGCCCCACGTACGGTCTGGGTTATAGAACGTCCTGCTCACAGAGCCGGGGTTCTGGCTTCCAGGGACGAGGCTTGTCACTCGCTGCTCGGGAAGCCCAGACACAATGTCATCTAGCTGCGACTGGCTGACCTTCTGCGCCGCAGCCTCAGTCAGGAACTGGCGGGCCCGGTCGGCGTCGGTCATTTGCGGAAGGTTGTAGCCGGGCGTATTGCGCAGCCGGCGGCCGAGAGCCTCCGCGTCTCCGCCAGAGGCGCGGAACGCAGCCCACAGGTCGCCAAGGTTCAGGGCGCTGTGAGTCCGTGCATTGACTAGCCCGCTGTAGAGGTTGCGCGTATGAAACCCCGGGTAAGCCAGGGCGCCAACCTTAAACATGTTGGTGACGTTGTCTGCCGCCCGGACGATGCCGCGCGAAACCTCGTCCAGCTTCGTCTTCGGAGCAAGGGTTCCGAGTGCCTGGATCAGCCGTTCGTTCACGCTGAAGTTGGTGACGTCGCTTCCGGTGCGCTGCTGCCACATCCGCCGGAAGTTGTCCTCGTCAAAGCCGAACTGGCGGGCCGCATCAACCAGCGGAATGTTGACGGCGCCCGCTACGGAGTTGGCTGCCACGGGATCCGACCGGCGAACGAGCTGTTCAATCAGCTCGTCGGCGTTGGCTTGCACCCTGGCCTGGCCGCGGCCGTAGCGGACCATGTTGGTCCATGCATTGGTGTCGTAAAGCCCGGTGCCAGTGCCAGCCAATTGCGTGTCGGCAGTGCGGAGGAGGTCAGCGTAGTCAAGATAGTTCTGGCGAACCTGCTCCTGCGCCCGAGTGAGCATGGCTGCTTGCTCGGCGGCAGTCGCGCTGGCGTAGTTCGGGCTATTGAGAACATCGTCAACGATGTATTGGTAGGGCTGCGGAGTTCCGGCTGTGGCGAAAGCCCGCTCCATGATGTTGATCGACTGGTCAGGCGTGGCCCGAATCAGCGCCTGCTGTAAGGCGCGAGAGTCGATGGCGTTCTGCGCCTGCCCGCCCGACACAAGGCGATCAAACTCGCCCGTGGTGGTGCCGCTCAATGACCGCGCCGTGCGCTGCGGAAACGGGATGTCGGTGTACGAACGCCGTCCACGGCCAAAGTTGTCGCTCGTAGCGAGCAGCCGCTCGCCAGAACTGTACGGCAGATATGCCCGTCCACCCCCCCCAGGGATCTCGGGCGGCCTGTCGGTGACGAATCGCTTCAGCTGACGGGCAATCCACCCGGTGTCTGCAGCGCGGCTCGTCCATGTCGGATCAGCAAGCCCGCGTGCAACCGCCTGCCCGGCCGATTCGATGCCGATGTCGTCAAACGTGTCAATCACACGCCGGTACTCAGGCACGCTCTCAAAGAGCATGTCGTAGTACGCATTACCGCTTGTTCGCGGAAGCATCGGGCCCATGCCGCCCGCCGGCAAGGCTCGCGATTCGACGTAGTCGGCCGCGGACTGCCAAAGCCTTGAGTCCTCAAACCGCGGCAGCGGGACCGCTGGGCCGTAGGCTCCCGCCGGAAGCGGCATCTCAGGTGGCAGCTGCCGAACACCGTACTCAACGTCAGCCATCTCGCGAAGGAAGTCGGCCTCGGCGTCACGGGCAGCATTGGCCGCCCGGCGATTGGCCAACTGAACGTCGCCAGAGAGTTCTAGGTCATTGCCTACGGTGCCCAGACCGCCCGCCCTGGAATCAAAGATGGCGTCCAGGCCACGCACCGCCTGACCGATTCCGGCAGTGTTCCGGAGCGACTGCCCCGCCCGGTCCAGCAAGCGAGCTGCAGCGTCTCCAGCAGCTCCTCCAGTGACCGACGTTCCGATGTTGGTGCCGGGGATGGAGAAGTCCCACAAGGCACCGGCAGAAGAATCAAGCCTGTTGCCTGGAGCAATTCCCAGACGGTTTGCTTGGTCCCTGTACCGCAGCATGGCTTCGGCACGCTCGGCACGGTCTGGGATCGTCTGGAACCAGCTGCGAGGCGTAAGCCCACGCACGTACTCTCTGGTGCCGACAGGGGCATTCCCAGCCACGCCTCGGGCCGTGCGCATCGTTGCGCCGTACTCAGCTGCGTCTTCCGCCAAGTTGCGGAAAGCGCCGGATCGCTCCATCGCCCGCCCGGTGCGGGACAGGCCGCCAGTCTTGCCGAGGATAGACCACGGCGCAAAATAAAAAGTTGGATCTAAAACCGTCTCGGCGGCCAGCCCGGCAAAGAAGTTGCTCCACGTATCCTTGTCGCCAATGAGGTCGTACTGCCGCAGAAGCTCACGGCCAGTGACGCGGTCGTCGCTGTTTTCCCAGAGGGCGGAGATGCCCTTGCCTATGCCGCCAGACAGGGCGCCGCGAATGATGGACCCCGGAGTGTCAATCAGCCACCCGGCACCGGCGAGCCCAGTTGATGTGATTGAGGACAGGGTGTTGAGCAGCCCCGCCTTCTCTTCCTCGGGCATGAGGTCGGAGAGCGTGGCCTTACGCTTGCCGAGCGGCATTACGCCAAGCGGCTCAATGTCCTCGTCGTACGGCAGCAGGCCCATCTCGGCCTGCTGCTGCAGTGTGCCGTATGGATCGTAGATATCGAAGAGTGGGGAGCGGGCCATGTATTAGACCGCCGGGACGGAACCTGGAACAACGCCGCCATCAGGCACAGCTGCTGGAGCAGCCGCCGGCCTCCGCTTCTTGGCCGCGATGCTGTCCACAATGCGAGTGGCTTCGGCAAGCGTCATTTTCCCGGCCGGCGGCCCAAAGCGAACCATCAGGTCGTCAATCGCCTGCTGATATTCTTCGTTCGTAAACTCCGAGCCGAACC
>Ga0315901_10001291_pt1 | contig 36339 bp, 31 predicted proteins | sample LakEriMetagenome_10_FD_203761 | JGI IMG/M metagenome (GOLD analysis project Ga0315901, IMG submission 203761) | Freshwater fungal communities from buoy surface, Lake Erie, Ohio, United States - Buoy 2 MA116 | ecosystem: Environmental > Aquatic > Freshwater > Lake | place: USA: Lake Erie, Ohio...
TTTGTTAACTTTACGCCAGCGACAATTTGGCGACAGCAGTTCTTTTTTAATATGTAATTAATTGATATTCAACAGATAGTGGGGAAATGTTCGATTCCGCCCCACACCACAGTTAGAGCCTGATAATCAAGAACATTGTTGATTATCAGGCTTTTTTGTTTGCAATAAAAAGCAAATAAGTGCACGATAATGCACGGTTGCCGAGCACTTGCGGAGCACAAAAAGAGGTCTCTGTACCCCGTTCCATTTTGCCGTTTTCTGCTTCATATAGCATCGCTGAGTTGGTTGTAACTATCTGATTTTTACACCTTTAAACAGCAGAAACATGAGCACAAACAAAAAAGGCCCAACCGAGATCCACTTCAATTTCATGCTCAAGGCGAGCCGAGCATACCACAACGGAGAGTCCCCGATTGTCTTCCGAGTCATTTACCGAGCACAGCGCAAAGATGTGTTCACCGGGCTCACCTGTCCGCCTGGAATGTGGATGAAAGAAGAGCGGATGGTGAGCCTAAAACACCCCTCCGCCTCGACCATCAACCACCACTTGCATAAGATCCTTTCCAACGCCGAACATCACTTTGGACGGCTAAAGTATCTGGGCGAAGAATTCACCCTGGATGACCTGGTTAACGAAATGAAAGGCAAGACCGCCCCTCCCCAGAGTCTTCAAGATTATATAGAGCTAAAAAATAAGGAACTAGCCGAGCGAATGGGAGTAGACATAACGAAAACGACTTGGTATAAATATAAACGCACAATCAACTACCTGAACGACTACCTCGCCTATAAAGCAGGTGGCCGGAATTTTCCGGTAAGTAAGGTTAATCTTGATTTTATCAATGGATTTTACCAGTATATGCGAAGAGAAAAGAAGAACAGCCACAATTCTACTTCTGCTCTTATGGGATGCCTTAAGTCGATTCTATTGCCAGCTGTGAAAAACAGGGTAATCAAAGAAAATCCATTTGATAGCTACGTGATGAAAAGAGAACAAGTAGACCGGGAGTTTCTGGAATTGCACGAAATAAAAGCGCTGGAGGACTTGAAGAATTTGTCCCCTTCTTTAGAACTGAAACGAGATGCTTTCCTTTTTGCCTGCTTTACCGGTCTTCCTTACAGTGATCTCAAAAAAATGAGTCGTGTTTTTATACAGCAGGATAATGATGGGTCATTTTATATAAAGCACCCCCGCACTAAAAATAACATGCTCAGCATTGTTCCGCTTCTTCCGAAAGCGGAAGCCATTTTGCGGAAATATTCAAAAACCGATGATTTTCGGGACTTTCAATGGAAGATCCCTTGCAACCAGAAATTCAACGAAAGCTTGAAAAGGCTGGGAGAATTAGCAGGAATCCGGAAGCCTATGTTCACTCACCTCGGTAGACACACATTTGCCACTACTGTTACACTGAGTAACGGGGTTTCTCTGGAATCCGTAGCAAAAATGCTTGGTCACAGTTCCATCAAGCATACGCAAGGGTATGCGAAGGTGGTTGCGAGTAAGGTTAAAAATGAAATGAATGCTATAAAAAATAAATTTGCTTAGACAATCTGAAATGAAATATTAATCAGGATCTATTATAAGAGTTTCATCCTTCCCATTAAATAGTAATAAATCAAGGTCTACAGTAGTATCGGTATCCTCATCTAGTCTTTCTACCGTTTCTTTTGAAATTAAATTTTTAAACTGTGTCTCGGATTCAGAATCCCAAAAAATTAATCTTTCAGGCAAAAACATCGTAATCAATTTTTCATACCCCTCTAATGTACCTGGAAACACTAAAACAACTAATAAGCTAACAGTTCTGGTCAAAATGGTATACACAAATTCTTCAATTTCAGTTGAAGCATCAATCAAGATACGAGAAGACCAAATAACACAGTCTTTCTCGAGGCCTTTAATTCTTAAAATAGTATCAGTTTCAGTAGGGATTTTCTTATTTAATAAAGCTAAATTAAGCTCTGGGTCTTTTTCATATATTGAAACTTTTTTTAGGTTCAACTCTTCTTGGTAAACTGAAAATACTTCAGCTATCTTAGTTGCTGCTTCAGAGGTATCATTAGCAAAAATATAGATTGGCCTTGAGCCTGGTGGAGCTCCTTTATAAGGATTAATGATATCGGCCTGAAGTCCTTCTCTTTCACCAAATTTTTTATTAATTAATTGAGATAATGGCTTGATACACTCGCTAACTCTAAAAGGAAGACGAAATGAGCCATCGAGTTTTTTCTTAATAAAATTTCTTTGGTCGTCTGTTTTTGGAATATGTAAGGCAGTTCCTAAATTTATAGACTGGGCAATGTCACCAGCTAAGGTGAGATTATTTGGATTATTTAAAAGTTGATAAAATATTTCATAATCTGCCCGTGTGCAATCTTGAAATTCGTCTACAATTATATGAGTAAACTTATTGCTGAATTCCTTTTTTCGCAAGCTTTTTATAAAACGATGTCTTCTTAAAATAAATGATTCTTGGTTTTCATTCAATAAATCCTTGATATAACGAGAAATAATATCCCAAATTACTTTTCTTCTTTCGCTATTATAACGTAGCTGGGGTATACTACCACGCCCTGTTCGCTCTAATACACTATATACAGATAAAGCGGAACACTCAAATCCGTAAATTACTCTTTGGTATTCATCAAGTAGGAATTGTGGATTAAGTACCGGACTAAACTTATCTCTATCAATTTTTTTATCCGTAACATATTTATCAATTGCTTCAGTCATTTTAAAAGTATGGAATTCTTCGATAGAATTCACTCCGGTTGAAATAGTAAGAGCCTTGAGTTTGCCCAATTTGGTAGGAAGTAGATCAAAGTGTAAAATTGAGATATTAAAATCTTTTGAATTGGCAAACTTAAAATAAGAGTGATCCGATTTGCGGCCATAAAAATTTGAATCATAAACTCTGATGAACTTCTCTTTATCAAGAATTTGCTCTAACCAATCACCTAAATAAGCAACAAGTCCCTTATTGAAGGTTGTAACTAAAATTTTTAAACTTGGGTCATAGCCTTCGTTAGTGCTAGAGCTTTGGATTATATTAAATATTTTTTGAGTAAGAACTACGCTTTTCCCTGAACCAGCTGGACCTATTATTATTGTTGGACGGGGGGTGATTATTGCTGCGTCTTCTTGCTGTGGTGTTAAACTAATTTTTTTTCTATTTCTTTGAGGCTCAGTGTAAAGGCTTAAACTTTCTATCTCTAACGCTAAAAGAGGTACGGAATTTTCTAGAACTACCCCATGAAGAATATATTCTGACTCATCCCACTTGGGCATTCCTGTTAAACCTAAACTATGGGATTTTGATATCTGGTCTCGGAAATTATAAAGTTGCCTCAACGGGCCAGAAAATATTTGATTTGATACCGCTGAAGTATTAATAATATAATTTAACGACTTAATTGAATCTGCAACTTTATTAATATACTTAGACTTCCTCAAAGATGAAAGAAGTATTACTTTATTAGGCTTGTACTTTTCAACAATACTACGAAAGTCATCAGAAATAGCCTGGGTATCATCAGAATGATCGAATAAATAACTTGCGCATAACCAAATATTAGTACATGCTACCTCTTCAAGATTAGACCAGGAGTTAAGCCTATAGTCGCTTTCATTACAAATCCCCTCCGCAAGGGGAAACTCCTTCAAAAAGTTTTTCCAAAGAAATTTCGAGCTATAAGAAAGCATGAATGGACTTGTATCAATGTTTACTACCCGAATGTTAGGACAAGGTATACCTAAAGCTTTCATGCCTGATACTATAATACCTATTGCCCAAAGTACAGCCCCAGTTCCAGCTCCCAAATCAAATATTTCTACCTTAGATTCATTGCGGGAATCATAAATAAGATTAGCAAAATATTTTAAAAAAGTATTAATTCGCTTCGGGTGATACCAAAGCGAGTAATTAAACCCAATTGTTGGCCTATCATAGCAAAGGTCCTCACCTCTGCCTAACAGCCACATTTCTTTACCAGTATTAGTTGCATCATACTCAAACATAGGCTTGGTTGAGTTATGCTTATAATACTCCTGAGCAGCTGTTAATAAAACTGATTCTAATTTTTCTTGATTACCTTTAATCCAAGTAATTAAGGCTTCTCTACTCATTATTATGTCGCTTTAAATCCATCTTTACCAACTCCAACATTCGGCAAGTGTTTTTTTAATATTTCCTCAACTTCTTTATACTTTTCATTTCCCCATCTCATGTTTTTGAAAAGCTGCATTGCGGCATCCCGAGTACCCGCAATGAATTTTCCTCTATCAGCATGAAAGGGTTGTATAATAAACTTACTAATTCCAGTAGCTTTCAATTGTTGAGCAAAAGTCTCTGGATCTTCAACTGGAAGCAGGGGAGTCATTGTGATGCATGAGTTAATCCCCGCCTCATAAACTTGTTGAATAGCCTTTATTCGGCTTGAATTTGACGGGCAGTATGGCTCAAATATTTTTCTAACCGATTCACTATCTGTTGTGATTGTCATATTGACTTGAATTGAACTAAATTTTTTGAATAGATCAATATCCCTTGATACAAGAGGACTTCGCGTTTGAATAACAAGCCTCGGCTGATGAAAGTCAATAAGTTCTTGTAAAAGAGATCGAGTTAAAAGTAAATCTCTTTCAATTGGCTGATATGGATCGGTAACACTACTCATATATATTACCTTATTAGTAAGTGGCTTTTTTCTGTTCTTTATTAAAAGCTGTAAAGCATTTTCCTTAACACTTACCCAGTAGCCCCAATTATTTCGTTGTTGCTCGGTCCTTGAAAAAAAAGCAGCATAACAATAAGTACAACCAAAACTGCATCCGGAATATGGATTAAGGGTATAATCATAACTGTCCATAAAACCAGAAGCTTTAGTAAGAATTGATGAGGCTATTATATATTCAATCTCGCTTTTGCCTATCGCTTTTTTTTTATTATCAGGTAAATTTGAAAATAAATCATCCATTTTTCTTGCAATTAAATTTTAACACCATACAAATTCATATCAACTAACAGTTTATTTATTAATTCCCCTAACTCTTTTATCGTATAACTCATTAAACCAAATACTCTTGAACATCATATTAGCCTTGTCTTCAGAAAGTTTATTATATAATTCAAGTTTTGTATTTATAAAGCCGAGCAATTCGTTATCAACTTCCTCAAAAAACTTATCTTGAATATTATCCTTACTATTTTTTTTATTGAAATAACTCATTAATTGCTCATTTGCATAAATATTCTTACGCATTCTTTCAAACTCAACCTTATCTTCCTCTTTAAGATCAAGGCCATATGTATCGTTCAAAACTTTAATGATCTTTGTTAGCCATTCGATTTCTTCCTCTTTCTTTTTCCCATCGCTTCCAGGTGTCATGCCTAGCATAGAAGTATTTTGACTTTGTAATTCTAAATCAGTTGTAAATTGATGTTGCAGCTTATAGCTATCCAAATCAATTTCTTCCAGAACTTCGGTTGGAAGAGCATTCGGACTTGCAGGAAGTTTTTTGAAAAGATCAGATAAAAAAACATAACACTTTTCTAACTGAACATCTGTAAATGTGATAATCTGTGATAAGAAGCGATATAAACGAACATAATTCTTAATATTGGCTTTGAATGAGACTTTCTGGTCTTCATCCAGTTCTGCCGAATATCTTTTTACAACCTCATTCAATATTGGCTGTAACTTTTCTTTATGGTCGCCTTTTGTGAAAAAGAGTTTAGCGTATGCTTCAATGTCGTTTTGGTAAATAATATGAAATGCCTCAATTTTTTGCTGCACATCATAAAGGCTATTAGGGTCTGTCTGGTCATCCAATTCCATGTAATTACTTCCATAATACTTTTGGAAGTCTTCCTGTACTTTTTCCGGATCATTTACAAAGTCTAACACCATTGTAGTATCCTTGCCCGGTGCAGTTCTGTTCAACCTGCTAAGAGTTTGTACTGTACTTGTGCCACCCAATTTCTTATCAACAAACATGGTATGCAGCAAGAGCTCATCAAAGCCTGTTTGATACATGTTAGCTACAATCAATATTCTATATTGGGGAAGTTTGAATGCATCTGGGATGTCGATTTTTCCTCCTAGGTTATTCATGTTTTCCTTTGTATAATCCTGTCCTGTTTCGGAATCTGTTACTGTGCCACTAAATGCCACTAATGCCCCATATGGCAATTTCATTTCCCTCATTATGTCATCAAACTTTCGTTTAAAACGGACAGCATGTAGTCTTGAACGGGTAACCAACATTGCTCTGGCCTTGCCTTGTATTTCATTTTGGGTTTGCGACACAAAATGTTCAATCATAATCCTTGCTTTCTTTTCAATGGCATGGTCTTGTAAATCAACGTAAGAAGAAAGTAGTCTTACGGTCTTTTTCTTTTCGTATTCCTTATCTGCAATTTCAGTACGCTTTATTAGTTTGTAGTACCTTTTCCAACTCATGTAGTTTTTCAGAACATCCTTGATAAAGCCTTCTTTGATGGCTTGCTCCATCGTATAGAGATCAAATGCTTCTTTCTGACCGTTTCTTATTGTACCAAACAGTTCTAATGTTTTGGGTTTGGGTGTAGCTGTGAATGCAAAAAAGGAGATATTGGCCTGGTCGCCTTTTTTCTTTATTTCTTCTGCAATCAGATCGTCAAGATCTTTTTCTTCGCCATCTGACTTTTCTGCTTCTTCCAGTGATAACGCTTTTCTCAAATGCCTTGCGGATTCACCTGCTTGTGAGCTGTGAGCCTCGTCAATGATTACTGCGTATGTCTTATCTTTATTCTGAGCAATTACATCAGAAATGACAGGAAACTTTTGAAGTGTTGTAACAATAACTCTTTTGCCCTTCTCAATTGCATTCTTCAAATCCTGACCTGTTTTGTTCTTGTCAATATACTCTACCGTTCCGGGCATTTGTTCAAACTGCCTGATGTTATCCTGAATTTGTTTATCCAGAACACGCCTGTCTGTAACTACAATTACGCTATTGTATAGTGCCCTTTCATCATCAGGATGCTGAAAGAAATCCGATAAACGGTGAGCTAGCCACGAAATCGTATTTGATTTTCCTGAACCAGCTGAGTGCTGAATTAGATATTTGCTTCCAACACCGTCTTTACGCACTGAATCCAACAAATTTTGTACTGCTCTTCGTTGATGAAAGCGAGGAAATATCAGAACGGGTTTTTCTTTTTCTCTAAGAGCCTTTGTTTGATTGTCAAAGTATTTCTCCTTGTTAATCTGAAGATTAATATAGTTCTGAATTAGGTCAAGCAAAGAATCTTTTCTTAAAACGTCTTTCCAGAGATAGGATGTTGCATAATCATTATCATCCTGATTTATTAATGCTTTATTGAACGGTAAAAAATAAGTACTTCTGCCTTTCAACTCAGTACACATACTTACCCGCTCTGTACTTACTGCAAAATGCACCAAGCATCTTTTAAATTCCAGTAAAGGCTCTTTAGGGTCTCTGTCCTGTATATACTGTTTGATGGCATGATGTAAATACTGTCCAGTTAAGGCATTTTTCAACTCAATTGTTACAACAGGCAGGCCATTCACAAAAAGAACGATATCGATAGAGTTTTCATTCTTTTTTGAATATTTTAATTGTCGGATTATGGTAAGCCTATTCTTTAAATAAGCCTCTTGATGCTCAGGTGTTTTACTATGGGCAGGTTTAAAGTAAACTAAATCAAGCGTTTGCCCACGGTCTTTAACTTTTCCCCGAAAAACGTCAAGGGTCTTTTTCTTTTTTATTTCTTCGGAAACGCGTTCGATAATTTTATCATTAACAGCGGCACCATACTGAAGAGCTAAAGCCTCATATTTACGAGGCTGGGTGTCTTTAATAAAGCCAATTACATCTTCGGAAATAAGGCAGAGTTCCTTATCATAACAGGATTTGTCTTTCTCTGTGTATTCAGGAAACTGAGGCTGAGCGATTTTTGTAAGATAATTTACAATATGCTCTTCAAAATGAATTTCTTTTGTTCCCTGTGCCATTATACCATTTGTTTTTTATTGGGTTGCCAATCTCTTACGTCAATTTTACCTGTTACAGCTTCAGAAATGATGGATTGGCGATATTCTTTGAGTTTTTCAATTTGAGAATTTATTTTTACAATAGTTGTGTCAATTAAATTGTTTGAGTTTGTGATAAATTCAACAATTGATTTCTGTTCTTGAATGTTTGGTACTATTATTCTTAAATTCCCTAACGCTTCTTTCGTCAATTTCGGCTGAGCTGAGCCAGAGGCAATCGTTGAGAAATCGTTTAATTCTAATTGTTCAGAGAAATATTGAATTTCTCCATCCGTGACCTTCAAGATGTGTGCATGATTATTAACCCAAAATTTCCCTGTAGCAATAAATGCAAGAGGGCTGGAACGACTAAGAATATTTGCACCATCTTCACCAACTAAAATGAACTCGCCTTCAAACAGAAAGTCATCAACGTAGTCAATTATTCCAGACGCCCCATAGTATGGGTATTCACCTTTTCGATTGTACCTTTCTGCTGCCTCAATAGGTATCCTTCTACTATTACAAAACTCTAAATGCCACTTTACTTTTGAAATTTCCCAATGCTCTGGCACTTCCCTCAACCACTCAATCCCACTATCTTTCATTTTTGCATTGGGATTAAGTCCTTTGGTTACTGCCTCATTGATAACGGCCTGTCTTTTTTCTTTCAGTAATTCTATCAACTTTTCCTTTTGTAGAATAAGCTGGTCAATGATGGCAGTTTGATGGTCGAGGTATTCTACAACCTTCAATTGACCGTCTAAATCAGGAGCAAGAAATTCAAACACAATTAAATCATCAATATTAAAGCCTGGCTGTGCCGACTTTTGAGAAGCTTCCAACCAGATTTGATCTTGTAAAGCTCTTGATTGAAAACAATAAAGAATATATTTCGGACTAAACCATTTCTTGTCAACTGTAAGCTTTCCAACTGATGATGTAGTATTAGCTTCTTTTATACTTTCGGGAATAAGGCCAAGTTTTCCAATTGTAGCTCCAGTTTTTGCAATCAAAATATCTCCAGGATATAATATGCTTTTTTTATTGGCAAACTGAACTTCTTCACTTATGCAAACAATGCCGTCTGTAAGAATATCTCCATGCCAAGTCAGATTCTGAACCCTTATGTATGGTATACCCTCTTTCTGATACATTTCAGGCTTAATAGATCCGTGATCTCCATCACCCACAGGATAATACGTGTTCTTATCAACTGTGTCTTTTACACGATACTTTTTCCAATTAATAGGAGCTTCTTTGTATACTGAAGACTTTATTGGTTGATATGACTCATACTCCTTAATCATCCTAATAACTCCTTTAAAAGTTCAGTAATGCCTTTTTGGCCATTGTTCCCAAATTCCAAGGATTCAATTTCTGCTTTGATTTCGGCAGATGGTCTCAAACCTTTAAACTCATAGAAGTATTTGGTAAAGTTTATCTCGTAGCCAATACGGGTTTTATCAAAATCTATCCAGGCATCCGGCACATGCGGAAGTACCTCTTTTTCAAAAAACACTTCAATATCCTCGCTTAATGGAATATTTTCCTTATCCCTCTTTTTAGTGTCGGGCTTAATGTTTCCTTTCTTATCTTTTACAGGCTTACCTTTTTTATCGTACTCAGGTTGCTCCACCGTAATCTGGTAATAGCCAAAATCATCGTTATTGTAAATTTTGCAATATTTACCTTCTTCGAATTGGGTGTATAGCTCAACCAGTTTTTCAATATGGAAGGATTCTATCTTGTTTCGCTTGTTTCCCAGACTTCTTTTTTCGGGACGGCAAAAGCCTTCTATACTTGCGGCTTTATCTTCGGGCACATTGGCATTAATTAACTGTACTTTGCCTTTCCGGTGTTTAGGTTTATTGTTGTTCAAAAACCAGATGTAAGTATTGATTCCGGTATTATAAAAAAGATCTTTGGGTAAAGAAATGATGCAATCGAGCCAATCGTTACTGATTATCCATTTTCGAATATCACTTTCGCCGCCACCTGCATTACCCGTAAACAAAGGAGAACCATTTGTAACTACCGCAATCTTACTGCCTTCTCTTTCCATTTTGCTAATCATATGTTGAAGAAAGAGTAGCTGCCCGTCGCTCGCTCCGGGCAAGCCAGCATAAAACCTGCCGGCAGGGTTTGCGCTTTCATTTTGAATGAATGTTGCATCCTTGCTCCAGGTTACTCCATAAGGAGGATTGGCAAACATGTAGTGAAAGTGCTTATCTGGAAATTGATCCTCCGTAAATGTGTTTCCATGGCGGATATTATCAGCATTTTCACCAGTAATTAATGCTTCTGATTTTGCAATTGCATATGACTGTTCGTTAATTTCCTGCCCGAATGTTTTTATTTCCGGCTTGGTCTTGCTATTGGCTAATAATTCATCTATAACATAATTTTTGGCCAGATTGATCATACCGCCTGTTCCTAAAGTAGGGTCGTAAATAGTGCGAATGATACCGGGCTGTGAGAGAATATCCTTCTCTGTGCTGAATATAATCTTTATCATCAATTCAATCACATCCCGTGGTGTAAAGTGCTCACCCGCTGTTTCATTGCTTTGTTCATTGGATATGCGGATAAGTTCTTCAAAAATGTAACCCATATTGTGATTATCCACTTTGCTGGTATGCAAATCAACCTGCGAAATGGCATCGAACATTTGGTATAAAAGCTTATTTTTTACCAACCTTGCAATCACTTTATCAAATTGAAAATTATCGACAATATCCCTTACCTCTTTATTAAACCCATTTAGATAGTTGTTGAAATCAATCTCAACAGTTTTAGGGTTTTCCTTCAAGGTTTCTAGCGTGTGCTTTGAAGTATTATAGAACTGTAAACCCCCGGCAGCCTTGCGTAGAATGGGGTCGAGTTTTTCTTCGCTTACCTTATCCTTGAAATTTTCATAAGCTGCCCTCACTTTTGCATTTACAGGATCGAGGATACAGTCTAATCGGCGTATCAATACAAAAGGCAAAAGCACATCGCCAATTTCATTCTTTTTGAAAGTATTCCACAATACTTTATCGGTGATTTGAAAAATGAAGCTGACTACCTCCTTAATATTATTTATTGACATGCCATTTAATTATTATATATGTAAAATCGATAAGAAAGAATATTAAATCATTTTAATGAGCTCAATAACCTGATCAGTAGAAATCCCACTTGGGGTTTTACAATACATTGAACCTGCACTTAAAGCCTCTTTGATAATTTTTGACACTTTTTCAACCAGAGCTTTAGTAGTTTTCCGGTAATTTCTTGAACCATGGGAACAGTGATCCACTACAAGACTATCAGTTCGAATTTTACCAGTTGACTCAAAGTAAAGAAAAGCATCTCCACTTTTAATTCGCAAATAATTCGAAATCATATAACGATCATGCTCATCATCAATTATGCCATACCGAACTCCAATAAGAAAAATATCTGGCGCTGCACAATGATTTGGAACAACTTTTTTTATTTTTTTTGCCATCTTTTTTAAATCAGGCCCCGCATCGTACAAAGGACTCTCTCTACGAACATCTACACGAACTTGATAGATAAAATATAATCTAGATGGCCCCTTTTTATTACGAAATATTGATGTAAGGATTTTTTCTAAGTTATAAGTAAATAGACCAAGATTTCCACCTACTTCAGGACCTTTAAACATATAACGATCGATAATAACAATTGATGAAAAAGGCAAATTCAAAATGTTAAGATGATTTTCGGGTGTAATATGCTCTCCTATAAGCTTTTCGAAATGAAACGAATAGTCTTCGATAAAAAAAAGTTTACTCAAACACTCAATTTCCTCGTACAGAGAGCCAACCAAAATAGAATGCTCATCTTTTATTTTACTTACTTCCGGATCATTTATCAGATATATATCAGAATACGAGGGAAATGAATCTCTCTTTAATGGCCGAGTAATTTTATTTTCCCCAAAAGTGAGCTTAAATTCTGGATGTAAATCAGTTTGAAATTCCTCGTGCAATACCACCTCATTATCATCCAATAATTTTATATTAAAATTTAAATGCACCGATAATTGCCTTTTCAACATTCGTAAAGTATCAGCACCCGTAGGAGTACTAGTACATACTTTTAAATAATTAATATAATTCTCTTTATCAAAATAAACAGTCATACTACATTAACTTTCTTACTATATTTCTAGATACATCAAAAAATCCAGGACCAAAATCATTTATAAAAGCCCCGTCACTACGATACTTTAGTTTCCACGGATTTTTTTGGGAATCAAAATATACAATTGAAAATGGGTTTTCATTAGGTTTTATTTCATAATCATTTTCCTTTACGATAAACTGTGTTTTGCGTATTAAATACTCAGAGTGCGTTTCTACTAAAAAATTGATTTTATATTTATGATAAACCTCGTGAAACATATCAGCTAAGACACTTTGGAGTGCGGGATGGAGATTCAACTCAGGTTCCTCAACTAGTAGGGTAAAAGTATTTTTATATTTAATAGCTTTATGAATTATGATTGATAGGCGTAAAATCAATAGCATTGCCTGAATGGAGCCCATTCCTTTATCAGCAAGAGGTATTTTAGACATATCGTCTCTTCTTTTTATTAAAACTTCATATGCCTCACCTGAAGTCATGTGCACAATAATGTCATCTCCAATTTCAAACATTTTCATCCATTTGCGAATGAAATTGTTTGCATCACTAGAGCGTTCTGAGCCAATGCCGAGTTGTTTAAATTCGTGTACAGCTTGTGAGATTGGATTATCAAAGTCTCTAATAAGAAAAAGTGACTTCTGCTTAACCGAAAAAGCACCTAAGTAAACATAGCTATGATTTGCAATCAAACTTCTAAGTTTTGAAAAGGATTTCTCAAAACTTAATTTATCATCATAAAATCCTCTAAATTCCTCATAAGTTTCCCTCTCTTCTTGGGAAAGTTTTTCATCTTTACTCAACTTATAAAGATGAGAAAGATTATCAATAATTGACGGAAACGTTTCCCATAAGCTGATATTAGGATTGTAATCGGATTCTGCCTCGTACGAGTTGTCATTAGAAAATAATTTTCTTTTTATTTTTTCATATTGAGAACTTATCTTATTACTTTTATTTATTACCCCTTTGTAAAATTCTTGTCGGTCAAGATAAAAATTTAACTCGTCGATTAGTTTAAGAAATTCGCTACTGGTCTTACTAATATTGCTCTTATTTTTCAATTCCTTTTTAATACTTAGAATTTCATTTGACAAGTCCGGCATATTTAATCTGAAAACTTTATTATTATTATCGTCATTGGGTTTTCGTCTACCAAGACTTACTGTTCCAGTCTGCGGTTTAAACTCAATGAAAAATCCAAGTGATAAGTCTTCAATCAAGAGTGTAATTACACTAGCTTTTGTGTCGTTTTTATTTCCAGAAATGCTTAATGATATTTTATAGTTACCAACCTGAAGTCTAAAATTTATTTCCTCAGTTTTGGAATGACTATTAATGGCCCGCCCGAATGTTACTATGTTTGTGCACTCATTTGTTGTATCAGCAAAATCCAAATATTTAGTGTTAGTGGATTTTAGATAATTATCTATTAAGATTAGCGATTTAACAAAAGTAGATTTACCAGTATTGTTTTTCCCAACAAGAAAAGTGATCGGACTAAATTCTAACTCCGGGAAAACAGTAAATCGCCTAAAATTATTAAAGCTCAAAGAATTCATATAAGTTATTTTATTTTTTATCTATTTCAATTTGTTGAAATTCACTTCTGTGATATAACAGACCCATCTCAAAAACTTTCTTTGCTATACGATCTCGTAGATCAAGTGGCTTAATAACATTCACTCTCTCACCGTGAGATAGTATAAGAGACTCTAACTCATAATTAGGTATAACATCAATTGCTACTTCGGAACTTTTTTCTCCACGATAAATAATCTTCTGTGAGCTATGTAATGGCTTCGTTTCAATATAAGGTAGTAGTGAATTTACGACAGATAATACTACCCGTTCGAGGGGTGTTTCTTTGTTTACTGTAACACCTACAACATCATCAAAATAATGTGCAAAATCGATACTATTATTATCTTGATATAAATTGGAATTCTCCTCAAAACTTTGAATTCTATCAAGTGCTAAATTTTGAATTTTTTTTAATTCATCATTAAGACCAAGCAAAAACCACCTGTTATTGTAGTGCTTAAGGAAATATGGATGCAAAACGTAAGTTTTTATCTGATTGTGATTAAAGCTTTTGTAAACAATTGAAAGAACTTTTTTATTTTTTATTGCAGTATAAAGAGGTGTGATAAAGTCAAGGCCAATCAAATCAATATTCTGGCCAAAATCAATCACCGGTTGTTTATTTTTTGAAAGAAATAATTCGGAGTCGACCCTCGCTGAGATTTCAGAAACCCATCCAAATTGTGGAAGTCCCTTAAACTTTGAAATCGTATCAAGAGCAGCTAGTACTTGATTTCGCTCCTCCTCATTAAATGGTTGATTGTTAATTGAAAAATCAGGATTCTCATATCTAAAATAAACGCGTACCCCCTCTTTATGCTTACGAATAGGGGCCTTCCACCCATTCTCACTGCTCATAAATTCAATATCATACAAAACTTGTCTTCTGCTTATTCCTCTAGCAGAACCAGTTTGAATTCTCTGTGCATTAGAACAGGCATCAACAAGTTCATCAATAAAATACTGTTTATTGAAATCTCGGAAACACCTGTCTAGCACCTTATACCGTAAGTAGGCATTGCTTTTAACTGTCATAGCACAAAGATACATTATTAATGCAATGCAATTGCATTTTGAATTGATTTATTTTAGACAATTCAAAATGTTTATTCCTATAATGTTGATTTTCAATATGATAAAAAATATTTTATATTTATGCACTTATATTGCACGAGTATACATATCTTTGCATCCGCAACATAATATAAGAAATGAACAGCACTAATAGTATAACTAATAATCAAATGAAAATCTTCAGACAAAAGCCAAATATGGTTTTGCACTTAAACTGCATAATTATAGATAATACCCAATAAAACTACTTCGAAACATAAGGACACTAAAATGAAAGAATCCCAGCAAATAGAAACTCTTCTGCAAATACTAAAGGCAAGCAATAGTCTTAGAAAGAACGTATTTGAGATTTTAAGTAATCACAGTGCAACGCTGGAGATATACCCTAATACTGTTATTAATGGGCTTTCAATAGGCCTTGCGCTTAAACATGGAGCTAAGAATGTAGTATTCATAAGTCCAATGCAAAGCGGAAAATCTGGAAGCGTATTTTTTCTGAACTACGTCTTAAGTGAAATAGGCTACTTGAAAGCTGATCAAAATGTACTCTTCCTTACCAGTATGAGAGATACTGACCTTTACAATCAAAACATTTTGAATCTTCAGAAACAATTTTATGACTTTTCAAGAAAAGAATATTGCGATAGTAAAATTTTTGTGAAAAAAATCGATGAGCTTTTTAAATATCCTGATCCATTTAAAATAGTAAAAGACCGGAATATTGGACTTTTTGTTCGCGATGAAGATCATTTTGGCGCAGGAATTAACAGCACTTTTGACTGCGGATTTATGCAGGAGTTAAGGGCACAGCTTCCAGAAATGCCGTTAGTAACTGTAAGCGCAACCCCATTTGATATAATAGATTCAATAAACAAAGGCATCAATGTAACTCCAGTTTTAGGAAAGGTCCCTGAACAATATCTAGGAATAAGCAAGATGCTGGAACTTGGCCTGGTTGAAGATATTGACCCTTCCTTCACACCTTATATCAGCAGAACGAATGCAGGAGGAGGAACTGTTTATGAAATATCTCCAAAATTCAACGAATACATGCAACACCTGCTGTCATTTAAAGATGGCGTAGGAATTATAAGAGTTGGAACATCAGAAGAAGCGTTTTTACTGAGAAGAATAGCTACAAATAAATATAGACAAGATGTAAAAGCCCTCGCCATCGGGTCAGATTCTGGCTGTGATTATTCGATTTCATTAGGTATGGAGCAGGTAAAAATACTTGTCAATACACAAAAGCAGCGAGTTTTATTGATTGTTGTAAATGCACTTTCTGCCGGAAAAGATTTTAAATCACTAAAAGAAAAAATCAGATTTGGTATAGAAACAAGAATGATGCAATTAGCAAATGGGGCACAAGGCATACCAGGTCGGCTATGTGGATATCATCAAAACCGCACATTCAAACTATTAGCATCAATACCACTACTCCAAAAATATAGTGAGTTTGAAAATAACTGGGAACTAATTAATGACGAAGACTGGAAGAATGATCTTCTACAGTTTGGAATTAGAAGCTTATGTACTCATGTTAAATTACAGCAAAAAAGAAAATCAGGAGAATTTACTCCAATCATTAAAGATCCAATCAGAGTAAGCTTAAATGAAATTAAAACAATAGCAGGACGTAAATTGCTTGGCTTTTTAGATGATGAAACCTATAAACAAATCTTGAGAGCATTTGACGATGAAATATGGTATGAAGAAGCGCCATTTCGATTAAAATCTGGAAAATCTAAAACAACCATACGAGTAGCCTCAAGTTATAATAAGGTAGACAATCGTGTATATAAGCTTTGGGGGAAATTCAAAAAGGGCGATGATTTTGGTTCTGTGATGTTTAAAAAGAAGCAATATAGTCATGGAATTCTTATTTCGAATATACCCATTGGCAAAAAATCAAAAGGTGGTATTACCAATGAAATAAATTTTAGAGGGATTGAAATTTACAAAGCAGGGACTAAAACTACAATTAGGTCACAGTCAATTACTAACAATCACTCAATGTATAATTTTCAATAATTATATGGAAAAAGGTAATGAACCCTCAAAAAGATTGATCGTGATAAACAGTTCACTAAAACAAATTATGCTGTCTGCGCTCGAGTTAGAGTCGCAAACAACCTTACACTGCAAAATTAGAGGAACGGAAATATATCAGCATGGCGGCTGGGCGAATATTAACCCTAATACATTTTTAATAAACCGCCATTCGAACGAAAGATTAAAACTTATCCATGCTGAAAATATCCCTTATACTCCACATCGATATTTTTTTCGTCATCCAAATGATTTCCTATACTTCACTTTACTTTTCCAGAAAATTCCAGAAACATGGGCAGATTTCTGTTTATATGAAGAAACACCTTTTGGAGATGGATTTTTTGTTGGTGAGGTCCCAAAAAATAAAAGTGGTATTTACCGGATAAGAATCAATTAAAGGTGATTTTTATGGAAAACTCATTTAACAATTTGAATAAAGAAACAAGGATCAAACTAGCACTTAGCTTTGAAAACCCCGACATTGTAACAAAGTTCTGTGAGGAACACTCGATTGATGAAATTACGGGTAATCAATATTTCCAAGAAGTGAAAAAGTTCTTATACCTATGTGCAAATACTACAGACAGACTAGCTCCTTCTGCTGAGTTAGACAAAATTTGGCACACGTTTATTCTTTTCACAAAAGAGTACAGACAGTATTGCCAGCAATTTCTGGGAAAGTTTATAGATCATGTACCAGAGGTGAAAAAAGACACTTCTGTAGCAAAAGAAAACTACTTGCAGAACACAATAGCACACTATGAGCGTGAATTTGGTGATCTAAATAATCAAGTTTGGCAAATACCCTTTTTAAATAACACTGACGAGGATGACGATTCAAATTGCAGTGAGTGCTCGAGCTGTAATAATGAATGCCAATCGTGTTCATCGTGTGAGGGACGTGGTTCTCAACCAAGTTGTGTTTATACTGGAAATTGCTTTGATTGCACTGACTCTGGATATAGTTGCGTGGGTGAAAATCCTAATGATCTGTAAAAAGGTAGTTCTCGACCCCTCTGATACCTATTGATACTTTGCTCTTATATTATTTCGTATAACAATATAGCAACTCAAGCAATGACTGTACATTTTGCTGCGAATAGCAGCATTTTTCGATGCTAAAATGTTTCCTATAAAAGTATCTCATGCTAACTTTGTATTGTCATTGAACGGTCGCTCCAATCAATGACGAATAAAATTAAAATACGTCCTCTACCGATTTTTTGACGACTAAGTGAAATTAAAGTAAAAGCATCGGGTCGCCCCCTTAACTTTTAAATGATTTCTCTATGAAGTCAAATTTTTTAAAATCAGAAGAGGTTCAAGAGCTCCTCAAAGAAATCAACGCTCTTTTTTTAAATGCACAGCAACCTCCCGAGGCTAGAATTCTCGATGATGTTGCACTTTGTGAAATATTACACATTTCACCAAGAACAACATCTAATCTAAGAAGAGAAAGAAAAATTGCTTACTCACAAGACACGGGAAAAGTACAATATCTCTTTTCTGATGTACTTGCTTACCTAAAAATGTATCGAGTAGAGGCAATAGATAATGTAGTTGTTCCGCTGCCCGGTAATACGTTCAGGAAAACTCGTAAAGGGAAAAGAGCTTAGGGTATTGAAAAATTTTTAACTTATAACTTTTTACTTATGAAATGTAATTATCGTAATTGTTTAAAAGAGCTCCTTGCGGGAGTTAATGGAAATAAACGCTATTGTGATGAAGAGTGCAGTTACTTAGAGCGACTTGAACGTGAAAAGGAGAAAAACAAAGTCAAAAGAAATATATTATCCGAAATCAATAGGGTGCAAGCTTTGCTAAGATCTTGCCATAAAAGATATGGTGATAGCCCATTCGATGTAAATGTTCTTAGAGAGCTGCGAATGAATTGGACCATCATCTCCGGCACTATTAAAAAAGAAGGAGATGAATACAGAAGTGTAGGCTCATTTGCATATTCAGTTTTTGAAAATGATGAAATCCGAATTATTAAATTATAAATCTAATACTCATGTCAATTTTTGAAGATACGGGCTTTGATCTGTTGCCTAAAGTTCCAGTGCCAGATAATACTACTATTACAATTCAACCCATTGAGCCACCACCAATTATTCCACCTACCGTTTTGCCTATAGAAGGGACCAAGCCAAATCTGATACCCCCTAAAAAAGGTAGTAATACGCTTGGGTGGTTCCTTTTTGGCCTATTCGTACTTGGAACCATTGGATTCACAATTCATAAGGCAAAGAAAGAAGGTGCCTATAAAAAAAGATCTGAAAATTAAAAATTTACAAAAACCATAGTTCTGTCCTACACTATATAAAACACATCAGAATTGGTGGTAATAAAGGGTTGCTTCCCATGCTTAAACATTGACCAAACCCTGGAATGGCTTAGTCCAAAACGAGGATCTACCGGAAAGAAATGCTGTAAGATGAGCTCCGAGAACCTATTCTCACTATTTCGTGTAAAATCTTCTGAGCGATTGATCAGTTTTAGCGCATTCCGATAGGGCGTAGGCTGTTGATTGAACCAAAACACCATGATATTGTGTAGTGCAGTTGCGGGCAGAAATCGCTGAAGTGCATTTTTAGTTTTACAATACGAGTAATAGTTCGCAAAAGTCTCCTCAAAGCAATTGAACCGACGTCGGGTTAGTTGATACCATGCTGAAAATCCCTGGGTATATATGGGAAGTCGGGTAATAACCTCCAGACGCGAAGCAAAGGCCTCGATCTTATGATGATAAATCTCATGAAACTGTGTCATGACCTTTGCAATTAAATAAGACTGCCCCAGCGTGATCGAATAACCTCGAAGCCGACAAAACCGATGTATTGTTTTAGCTTTTGACTTGAGTCCACGTCTACGATAATAGATACCAAAAGCAGGACCGGCACTATGAAAAGACCGGTAATAGGCAATAGTGGTTTCGCGTGTATCATCCACAGCAGCATCAATCCAACCAACTGGGCCCTTATCGCTCTTGAAACCGGCCTCGGGTCCATCCAGATTGATACAGTCACTTTCCCGATCAGTATTCCAATGAACGTTACAATCTGGATCATTATCTGGATAAGGGTCATCATCATAAATATGTTCTGGTTCGTCATCTATTTCCGTCTCCCCTTCATGCTCTAGTTCTTTAATAATATTACGATCTTCCCCATTCAAAAAATCGTTCATCGAAATAGGTTGTGTCACCTCGCTAAGTCGCTCTACAGCATGAATAGAAAAGTTCATGCCACCTAACTGGACCTGGTCACCTACCCGCGGAATATGCGTACGAGACAAAAGCGAAGCTGGAGCATTTATGCCGCCATACAATAGGTGTGACAGCTCATTTTCGTAGATTTCAATGAGTTGACTAATACTATAATTTAACATTGCACTATTTTTTGATTAATACGATCATGTAAATAATATTCGCTGATGCGTGACATCTAATTCTAACTAAACAAACCCACACCCATTTAATTATCCCCCTGCTCCGAAATAGGCAGATTAGTGCCATTATCGAGTGAAAAGTATCCATTGAGCGAAGGAATATTCAAACTCTCTAACCACCTTTGAATTTGAAGCGTTTGCTTCTGTAGGTCTGAGAGATTTATATCTTTTCCAGTCCTTGCCTGGGGTGGGTTGAGTAAAAGGGAAAGTTGAATTTTATCCACATGACCCCGAAAATCATCAGGTAATAAAGAGTCACAATCACTTGCCAGACCCATAGCTTCTTTTGCCATATAGTTATCTAGCTGCAATTGCCTTTTGATATGATAAAGCAGTCTGGCTATCAGGCGACAGGTGTTTTCCCGATCCTCTGGACTAAGTTTGTCGGCGAATTCATACTCCTCAATTTTTTTCAGACGAATAATGACGATTTCAACTGACTCTGCGGGTATTATAAATACGCGATGCGTACCATAGGTATATTGCATTGTCGTTTGTGACAGTGCTTCTAGCGTGTTAGAGGGAACTACGAAAAAGACATCTGTGCTAACATTTTCTTGTTTGGCATACTTCTCCGCATCTTTTGCCTCACTTTTAAGATACTCTGAAAAACTTTTCAAATTTCCTTTTACTGGGCTCTTAGCATCAAAAACGATGAATTCATTACATATACGTATCGTATTATCTGGTCGACCAGAAAATGGGGGATTCTCTTCATATGTAATAATATGCTTATCGCAAATCAAACGAATTTTGTTCTTCACCATTTCTTGGTGGGTTTGCCAAATTACCCTTTGCTGTTCCTGACGCAAAAACAAAGCCCGTTCCTCTGCCTCTTGTTTGCGATGCGCCTCTTCTTGCACACCTTTTTTCAGTTCCTGTACCGATTGAATTAGCTTTATTTGCTCTTCATCACGCCGTTCACTTTTGCTACGTTCTTCGGATAATCGGATCTCAGTCTGCTGAACCTTATTACGAAGTTCGTTTACCTGTAAAAAAGCAATTTCCTTATCCCGCTGCAGCTCACTGATGCGGCTTTCACTAGACTCGATCATTATGCTAGCCTGATCCAGGTTGCGTCGCATCTCGTTGAGATGTATCTGTTGATTCTCTGCATTTTCAATCACTTGCTGCAAGTCGAGCAAGCATTCAATCATCCAGGTCCTAAACTTTCTCCATCCGATCAGAATTTTCCAGAAGTTGAAAGAATTAACTTGTTGGATCATCATTTTAATAGTTGTCATATTTACAGATTTTTAATTTTTTGTTACTAAATGACTTGAGTATAATAAAGACCTCCCAGATTTCTTCTGATCATTCTTACCTGAAACCCTCCACTATGCTCCACCTCTATCAAATGAAATCGCTTCCAATGAACAGGTACTTCCGGAAAAACAAGTTTAAAGTCCATGAACTGCCCAGGACGATCAAAGTAGTGACATTCCGGACTCAGTGGAATTCCGATGGCTTGTTCCATAAGTAGTTTCTCTGCTGTTTCTGCGTTTACTAAGTAAGTAGATGGATTAATTGATACCCAGCCTCCGTCTCCATACTCATATTTTGACATGTATCGACAGTGAACAATGGTTTGGTTCTTTGTTGTAACGTAAGCGTCAGAGTATTGCTTCTTCATTTTTATATATTTAAATTTTAAACCCAACAGGGGTTTTAAGTTGTTTAGTAGAAGTATTCAGATAACGGGCCAGGGCGCTGGTAATATCCTCTCCAGGAGTTGGCTTGTTGATCAAAGAATGCATATGGTAGAACTTTAAAAAGTTCTCAAGTTCTGCTGCAGTAAAAGTGTATTGTTCGGCTAAAGTCGTCAGTCGATTAATTGAAGCTTTTTTACAAATTTTCCTTAGTAATTGCAGACGTACTGGTGCTGTTGGAGGATGGATAACGATTCGTAAATCAAATCTTCTTGTAAACGCATCATCAAAAGAATCAGGACGGTTAGTTGTACAGATCAAGATTCCCTCGAAACGCTCTAACTCGTTTAACAAAATTGTTTGTACGGTATTTTCGGTATTGCTAATGCTCGATCCACTACTCACACGAGCCTGAAAAACACTGTCAGCCTCATTAAAAAATAAGATGGGCGCACGAGAATTGTTATAAGACAACTCCCGATAGCAATCGAAAACCTCTTTGATCCGTTTTTCACTCTCTCCAAAATACTTGTCGCGCTGTTCAGCCACATTAAACATCAACAAGTCTCTTCCAGAGATTTTCGCCACCTGACGAGCAAGCTCAGTTTTTCCAGTTCCGGGACCTCCCGACAATAACACAGAAATACCTGGATATTTTCCGGAAGATTCCATCAATCGCCGGTATTTATTGAAGATGGTTGGCTTTAGAAGCCCTCTCAGTATATCAATTTGTGCTAACTCGGTAGGGTTAAAGAAAAGTTTTCGACAATTGATCCGATTTACCGGAATGCGCTGAAGGGCTGGAGGTAAGTTTTCCTGAAGTTTCAGATGATTTCCAGAAATTCCGTAAATTTTTCTTTGTATTCGCTCAGCGGGAACCACGACTGGGGGTCCAATTGGATATTGCCGTATCTCTAATAGTTCGGATTGGATTGGCCGCCAATTTACACTCTTCCAACTATTGAGTAGACGTCGTGCCTCAATACGATTTTCCGAAAAAAGTTGGGATAAAAATCGCCATTCGGTGCTACTACCCTCAACAGCGTGCATCACACATATATATAAAACAACCGCCTTTGAAATACGATCAAGCTTAGCACGGCGAATTTGTTTTAAAATTTCGATATCAAAATATTGGAGATAAAAACTACTGGTTCCAACCCAAGCTTCTAAATCAGTAATCTTAGATTTGAACAGTACTGCATGAGCATACATGCGTAACATGATGCGATCCTCCCCATTACACTTCTTGTTTTTGGATTTAAAAATTGTATCATTTCCTACCCTGAGAGCTACCTCAACTCGGTGAGTAAAGGCTACGCTATATCCAGAGTCATGGTGATCTTCGGAATTGATCTGAATAAGTCCAGATGCAATAAGATTGATAAAGGACTCCTCAAGCTCTTCGTAGGTAATTTTTTCGGACAGCTTCTCAAATAGTTGCCCCAGCGATTTGCTCTCCCGCCTTTTATAGCACATACATGTGTATGCAATTATTAAGCTCTCTACATGAGATTTTCCCAGGAAACTCTGGAAAGACCCCAACAGTTCCTCTGGAAGAAAATCTTCTTTTCCTCCCCCTTTTGCGACCCCGTGCAACACTGTAAACCAATTTGGCATAATAGGCAGTTAATTATACCCTCTTTTAAGAAGGGAGAGCAAAGGTAAGAACTATTATTGAAACGATACTGCATTATTAAATAAATATTTTTTATGCGCCTTTAATACTGATTATCAGTTATTTAAAATATTATTCGAATTAATAATAAATATATTTGTGCAATTCTATTGCATTTATACGTACCTTCGTTCGCCTATAAGCAAGCTTTAACTAAAAATGATAAAGCCATAATGAAAAATCGCCAAATGCAACCAGGAAAACCTACCAATTTGAACAGTTTTTCAAGATCCAAGATTGAGTTGTTTATGGAATGTCCCCATTGCTTTTATCTGGATCAAAAAATGAAGATTAAAAGGCCCCCCTCATTTCCGTATTCATTGAATAATGGAGTAGATAGCCTGATTAAAAAAGAGATGGACATGTATAGAGTTAAGCAACAGCCACATCCCATTCAGGCTTCATTGGGCCTTGTTCCTTGTAACCACCATAAAATAGATGACTGGAGAGAGCCATTACGAAAAGGAGTTGAGTATTTCCATAAAGGACATAATTGTATATACAGGGGTGGGATCGATGACTTATGGGTGGGTAAAAAATCCAGTCTTCACTACGTTGTGGACTATAAGTGTACAGCTAAAAAGGAAAAAGTAGTAGCACTGCCGGACTGGGCCGATTCTTATCGTAGGCAAGTAGAATTTTATCAATGGTTGCTTCGAAAAAATGGATTGAAAGTATCTAATACGGCCTATTTCCTTTACTGTACCGGTAACCTCCAAGCACCGGATTTTAGTGGATCACTTTCATTTCACATGGAGTTGATCCCCTATAAAGGTGACGACAGTTGGGTAGAAGAGGTTTTAAATAAAATGCAAGCCTGCCTATGCAAAACGAAACCTCCAGCCCCAAAAGCAAAGTGCAAATGGTGCAGCTATAGAGCTGCCTGAAATTGATTTAGAGATACCATTGGCCGCTTTCAAACCAATTTCATTTCATGTATATAACATAAAAAATAAAAAAAATTAAAAATGGGTTCTGTTATTGACAATACCGCTTGCCCCCGGTGTGGCGGGGATGCTTTTTCGGAGTATTACTACAACAGCGGCGAGGAAGAAATCACCTGCATGCATTGTGGTTACCAATATGAAGGGCGCTACAAGAGGGATGAAAACCGAAAATTAGTAACCAAAGATGGTACTAATGATTACAAATTCGAAAATCTGATTTGGACCGAAAAGGTAGTACAACCCTTTGCCTGTTACCATATAAAATCTAAAAATAGCAAAATTACCCAATGCGGTAGCTTAGATAACGAGGAGCAGATTCTTGACTTCAAGGCCCAAGTGAAAATTAAAAGAGAAGAGATTGAAAAGGCTTATGTAAGCAGGTACGACGAAGTGGGTAAAGAAATTATAGTCGAATTCTTAATATAACCCAGTTGGACAAACATTCAATAACCATAAAAATGATCAAATGACTATTATTACTTTTAAAGAGTATAAAAACTACATCGAAGAGCTCGGTGGGGGGAGTCGATATAACAAAAGAGAATGGGAATATTGGTATAAAATCTATGTTGCTCATGAAAGAGCTTGGTGGCATAACTATTTTGAAAATATCTTTCTAAAGAATTTCAAAATTGATGAGCCTATTACAATATATTTTTGGGAGTCGGGTCCTCCATTAAAAAAGGGAGCCAAAGTGCCAAATTCTAACTACGCTTTTTATAATTTGACAGACCCTATTGGCAAAAAAACAGGGTATTTAGCTAAGGTTTGTGGGCGCGAGGATATTTTTCCCAAAGATTCGATAATCGTGACCCCAAAAAAACAAGTCAATGAGCAAAGCTCCAAAAGAAAAGCGCTATCATGCCTAAGTAAAGAAAAAAATGTTCTAATAGTTGATTTACAAGGGACACACGGACTAGACTGTGGTAGGTTCAGAAATGAGTTTGTCAAAACATTTAAGCTCTATTCAAAACCAAAGCTGGAAAAGATCATTGCAAAATTAAAGACCGCTATTGAGAAAGAGGGAGGTAAGCAAGTAAAGATTAACCGAAATGTGTCATATATCCCGTTTTTAAACGATCAATCAAATGCCAACAAGCGTTTTCTTAGCCAAAATGAGGGTGCAATTAAAAGTGCACTTCGAATTAAAGGAAGTATCAATTGGCTCCCATATACTAAAGCCGAGCTACGCGATAACTTAGAATAAGTTACCTTTATCCTGTAAATTAACCAGAGCGCTTCCCGAGCACGGTGCTCTTCAGAAAGATCTTTATAAAGCAGAAAGCAGCAATTTTTCTGCAAACGAAATTCGCTGTAGCCTCTACCCTACAAAAGTTTAAGCTGATAGTGTGGAGTGAGTGGTATCCCTAAAATTAGAGGTCAACATCTTTGATCCGGCTACTTACTTTGAAGGCCCAAGAATCAATGAGATTGCAAATTGCGTTGATGAAATCTTTCAAATGCAGTGCCACTGTAGATTAGTCAAAAAACCAAGCAAGTAAATTTTACACCACCAAATGGAAACAATTATGAAACTAATTATCACCTCATTACTTTTTTTATTTTATAATACAAGTAATAGTCAAAGTGTTAGGAGCATAGAAATCGATTCCTATAAGTATATTGTTATTGATGAAATTATAGGAAAACACACTGGTGAAATGAGGCGTTTTCTGGTTAAAAATCTAAAGAAAGGTGGCTATAATATTGTTAATTTAAAAGCTCCACTAAAATCACACGACAGTCTTCCTGAAGATTTAATTGAAAATCCAGATTTGGCACTGTATTTAGTAGCAAGCGAAGAAAATCGCCCATGCTATAAAGTAACAACGAGTCTTTTGGATTATCAAGGGCGAGGTAAGCTTATTAGAGAGGGAAGTAATTGCGGCTTGTTATCCTCTGCAATTAAAAACTCAATCGCAAGCTTAATTTCTTACAACTATAAATATAGTCCTACTAATAATAGATCAAAGTAGTGTAATCAAAGAAACCAAACAGATTGCGGCAGAGAAGTATAAAATATACATTAAGAGTTATAATTATTTCTTAATGTAGAGAAAGGTTGTGGAGAGTTCATCAAGTCGAGAGGTTAGAATTGCATCAAAATATACATCACTCCATTTATACAACTCGTATGTTTCTTTCTTGCTACTTAAAACCGGTTCGCCAAATTCTCTCACAAATAGTGTAAACGCCTTTATAATTTCACGGGGTGACTTTGTTTGATAAGCTTCCTTATCACGATACTTGGTGCGCGCCAAAAAAAAATCAGGCGAGAGTTCACTTAATTTTATTTTGGTGTTTTTTTGAAATCCAAGTAGAAGTTCTTCAAATCCTAACAATTTGAATTTTGCATCAATATTAGGGTTATAATACTCAAACGTAGTAACTACATACTGATTTTCAGACAATCTCGCGCCTTCAAAAAAAGCTAATGCTTGAAAACCTGTTAATGTTGTCCAGTCAAGATCTAAGTTAATTCCAAAGATTTTATGCTGTGCAGTTTGTCCATTTATCAGTAGCGGAGCAAACAAAAGTAGAAATAAAAGTTTTTTCATTTCCTTTTGTAAGATTCAAACATATAATTTTTATCCTCCCAAAACTCTTTCCAAGAATATCCTTTTTCTGCAAAATTAAACATCATCTTTCCGCCATTTCCATGCTGTAGATTTAAGACATCATGCCCAAGCTCGTGATACAAAAGATACCATCTTTTGGGTGCTGAAGCTGCTTCCCATTTTATCGGATCAATTTTTAAAATAATTTTGGTGTCAATATTAATTCCATAACTCAGGCCCAATAATTGTCCATCTAGCTTTTCAAATGTTGCAAAGATTTGATTTGCTCCAACTTTAATATTATGATTTTTACAATCCTGAAGGAAAACGTTTACCATTAACTTTAAATCATACTGATTTATTTCTTTTAAGTTAAAGTCGTTTACGTAACAATTTATCTCATTAACAACTACAGTTCTTTCGGAAGTAAAAACGTAAGCAGGGTGATCAAGCGCTAAACTACAATTTCGATAAAGCGTGTACTCGTCTTTTCTTATACTATTACTGAAGCTAAAACCATAATCAGTAATATCTCCTAAAAGCTGATCATTAATTCCATCTCTTCGTAAGCTTTCAGTATGGTTTTTATAAAATAAATTTTTTAATTTTTCATCTTGCTTAATTGCCTTTTGATAGCCATTTTCAAGAATATCGGTCATCGTTGGATTACTGCTTAGTTTTTGTTTTGCTTCTTTAGCAAAACAAAGTACACATGGTTGCATAAAAACAACCTTATCAGTATAGCTTATTACTAAATTGTTTTTGAACGCTAGAAGCCTAGTGTATGTGTACTCTTTCGTTGAAATTATTCCAGCAACTAGAATTTTGTCACCGTTGTTTATCATATTTACCCTAGAAAAACCTGTTTCAATTAAAAAATCATTTGCCTCGCTAAGATTTAGATTACTCCAGTTGTCTGGAATTTTGATATTTAGATAGACAATACCTCCATCTTGATTGAAATAAAAATCTTGTGAAAACAATTTTGTAAATAGTACACTTAAAAAAAAAGTAAATGTTAATGCTCTATATAATACTTTCATTTTTTAGGTAAAATTATTTTCGTAATGAAAATCAGGGACAATTACAGTATTTATCTCTTGTTGATCTACATGAAGATATGTATTAGTAATTATCAACAAACCATAGCACCATTACTTTAGCAAAATCAAAAACCCGACCCTGTATTCTTTATTTCATACCCAGGAGGCACGGAGAGCTTTTGTTTGTTTAAAGTGGTAAAACCGGTAGAGTTAATAGATTTTAGTATTTTTGTTCTATATTAAATTGTCTAACTACCAACAGAGCACTTCCCGAGCACAGTGCTCTTCAGAAAGATCTTTATAAAGCAGAAAACAGCAGTTTTTTCTGCAAACAAAATTCGCTGAAACCCCTGTACAGTAACGGTTTCAGCCGATAGTCAAAATTGATTATCACTTCAACTGATTATAAAGGGTGATTGTTCGCCCCCACCACTTCAAAAAACGATAAACCCTTGTAGGTTAAATACTTACAAGGGTTTTCTTTTTGGGGTGCACAGAAAGGTGCACAGATTTACAACTAAATTCCAACACTAATATAAAACAATGTAAATTAATTAAAAGTAATGGAAGCTTACATATAGGGGTAAAGCGCCATCATAATTGAGAGGGTCAGCACGCCCGAATTCTACAAATATCAGTGTCGGAAATATGGGAGAGGGTCAGCAATCAAAATTCCTTGACAAGACGTATTATAGCTTTTGATTTATAATTATGATATTCAGAGCGTAAATATTTAACAAATTCCATTTCATATTTAAGGCCAAAATTGAAACCGGAATTATTTGAAATTGCATTTATGAATATCCAGGAGTTATTTTTGATGCAAATCCAAGGGTAACGTACATTTTCATTTTCTGACTGTTTTAACATCGATTCAATACTAGCATTACTTTTAAAAGAGTCGCGAATTAATATTATTTGATCCAATGTCGGTAATTTAAAATCCTTGTATTCAGGAAATAAATTTTTTTGTAAAAGCTTGCTATCTAGATATCTTTTTAATTCATCAGTTGAGATTCTCTCAATATTAGATAACAAAGATTTTATTAAAGGATTACTTGTATTTACACTACTTAAGTATAAATCTTTATAGGATAACTCAATTTCCTTTTTTGAAATTATTAAGCCATGTAAGCTATCAATACTTTTATAAATTATAATGCCTCCTAAATATTCATCTCCAGGCTTAAGTGACTTTTTTGATTGTAATTCAATTTCAGCAGTGGCCTTTAATATAGAATCTTCTTCTTTCTTTTTTTGTTTTATAATTGCATCGTGAATTACTTTTTTTGAATTATATTCTTTACTTTTTTCATTTAGCATGCTTAAAAGGTTAGGTATTTCATCTCGTAAAGATTTAATTTCATTTTTATAAGAAATTATTTTTTTATTTTCATCCTGCTCAATTTCTTGAATTAGGCTTTTATAATAATTTGAATTAAAGAACTCTTTTGCCCTTTTATGATAAATTTTGTTGTTTAAGTTTCCTGCTCCTACAGAGAATACCCCATCCTGAGCAAACCCAACATAAGCGTCCTCGAGAACTAGTTTTCCAGTGAAAGTAATCCCTATTATTGGCCGTATTGTATTGTCACTTTGAACTGCAAAGTCTTTGCCATGCATATATTCAATTAAATCCTGTAATTCTCTAATTTCTACAGGCCATGAAAAAGAATACCTAGTAAAAACATATTTAAAGCATGGGTTTCCCCTATGGGATGACGGTATGAACTCAGACTTATAATCCTTAGTTTGAAATATATAACTTTCCTGATAATCTTCTCTTTGAGAATTAGCTTGTTTTGCAAAAATTAGAAAATAAAATGTAAAGAGGATGTAGTATGATTTTAAAATATAATTCATCTCAGTTTGATTTTAGGTTTTTAATCTTCAAGTTATAGTCATTAATTTCCCTAATAATTTTATTTTTTTCACCTCTCAATTTTGAAAGGGTGTCCTCTAATTGTTTTAATTCTGATAATTTTTTGTTTTGATTTTTCATTTTTATGTATTCTGGATTTGTTGCAATGGCTCGATCAAGAAGTTTATCAATCTCTTTCTTGTTTTCATTTGTTAATTCTAACCACCAAAATATTTTAAAACTACTGTTGCCAATAAAATATGCCTCGATTTTCTCTTTTCGCGAGGCGTAAAATATCTGAATCTCACCGTCAATAGTTCCTTGTGTTTTTATTTTGTTTGCCCAATTAATTCTTATAAAATAATCTTCAAAATTTTTTGTTTCAATTTCGGTTGAAGTCATTATACCAAATTGTTTATCTTCCTGACCACGAACATAGATTTGAAAAGAGAAATTATTCGCAGGTAACAAACCACCTAAATTAACACCCCCAGTACCAGTTAAAAGCCCCATTGTTACTTCGACTCTAGCATACTTGCCTTGTATATTTTTAAAAATTACATTCTGATCAATTGGAGAAAGCTTAAATTTAGTTTGTGCTTCGCATATTGAAGGAATTAAAAAAGCAAGTATAACTATTTGTAGAATAATTGTTTTCATTTTATAAGTATGAATGTTTTAATCTGTATTTTTTTATTCAAAAATTCAATTTTAAGACCAAAAGGGGTTCTTGCTAAGTTGATGTTTACTGTATTTTTTCAGACTAGCTCATTATAAATAGCTTATTCAAATTTCAGCTTTGTTGCAACATCAATATCGGCGCTTGTGAACCAAAGTGATTTATCATTTGTCAATTGTCCATTTTGATTTATTGCTCTTAATTCAAATGCTTTTCCGCCAAATGTTTCAACTATTTTGAATTGATATTTCCAATTATACTTACCTCCGTTAGAACCTAAAAATATTTCAGTAACATCAATTAAATTATCATTTATAATCTTATAACTTCCCTTATATTCTGATTCATTATTCTGATAATAAATCCAATTACCTCCGTTGTAATCGATATATCCTCTTACAAATTTTCCGCTAGGTAAAAGACAAACAAATTCATTACCACCTCCACTGCCTTGACTCATTGGTACATTATAGGCTTGTTCAACAAGTGAAATGGGCTTACTCTCTACAAATGGGACATCTAACTCTTTTGTACTATCAGCTACAGACACAGACTTTTCTTTACAGCTAAAAAGAATGAAAACTGACAGTAAAGCTGTTTGAGATGCGAGTTTAACAAAAACTTTCATAGAATGGTTTTGGAGTTATTTAATATGATCAAGTTAATGATTTAATTATTGCATCTGTCTGATCTAACCCCGTTTTTTGTCTTCGACGTATTTCAATTTCCTACGAACAAATCTTATTTTTTAAGTTGTTCCTCATCTAGCAAAGTATCATTGCTGGCGTAGACAACTTTCTGTAGTATCCATTCTGCACTACTAATTGCTATTTGATGGCACTCACTCATCAATTTATCTTACTGTTTTCAGTCATCTGAAATGACACCAATCTTGTTGATATCATTTTTGTGTAAAATGACTTCTAATGGTAAACTCTTGTAAACTACAGTTTTTCCTGTTGCTGTTGTTCACATCCGTATAACTCTTATTATGCAGATATTAGGTTAATCAATCATTTAGCTATAACGATATGGAGCGGGCCATGTACCAACAGGATATGTTTTTTGTCCAATTCATTATGAAGTAGGGATTAAATACTTACTTAAAGAGCCTCGAACATACACAGTTTTAATAAATTTAGACAAATTGCCAGAAATCATTATTACTGCTTACTTTTACAACTAACCAGAGCACTTCCCGAGCACGGTGCTCTTCAGAAAGATCTTTATAAAGCAGAAAACAGCAGTTTTTTCTGCAAACAAAATTCGCTGAAATCCTTGTCCATAAAGAGTTTCAGCCGATAGTCAAAAATGATTATCGCTTCAACTGATTATAAAGGGTGATTGTTCGCCCCATGAAACAAGTCGTGTGCGACTTGTAGACGGATTCTTAAAGTGATTTCAGTGTAAATTGAAGCCGTCCGAATTGAAATCCAATTTGATATCTCTCTAAGTGAAAAATAAAAGAATTGATTACAAAGAAATTTTTTGATAAAAATTTAATGTTAATAATTTCTACTTAAAATTATCTACATGGTAGTCTTAATTGTTTTATTACCACCCATTTGCTTTTATCATCTTCCTCGTCCGACCTTCCAATAATTTGCGAGTTAATTACATATATTTCATTACCATCATAAGCAGTTCGTATTTCTAAGATTCCCTGTGGTTCTTTTAATATAGATTTGATTCGAGTTCCATATCTATCCCGATATACATAACCAGGCATTCCGGGATATGGAATTTGACAATTTTCGTAATCGAAATATATAGAGTAAATATTCATTTTAGATAAAAAGGTTCCATTGCCTGTTCGTTTTGATTTTATATTATCTACAAACTTGTAGGAAGAGTATTCCAGATAATTTTCTTCAGTAATTGTGGGAAAATAAATACCTTTTTGATCATACATTTGCATTAATCTTTCTCTCAGAAAATTCTCATGATCTTCTGAGGATTTTAAAAATGTGCAGGAATTAAAAATTATTAGGTATAAAATAAATAAAAAATAGTTTTTCATTTTTGAGGATTTGATAAAGTTGTTTTTAATTTTTGTCAATAATATATTGTTCAATACCCTTTTTAAAGCAATAGGGGTTATAGTCATAACCTAGATTTACACTAATTTTATATAAATAATCAGGCAAATCAATGTCAATTGTCACACCATATTGTTGTCTTGCTAAATCATAACCATCATCAAAACTTCTTTGGTCAGAACATGTATGTTTATTATTGTAGTCCTCTAAAAATTTATTTTGAGCATCTTTTACATTATTTTTTATCGTCAACGATTTGATATCTGTATACATGAGATCATTAAAATTGGATTGACTAGTCGAGGGTATTAAGTTGCCTATTTGGATAGAATTTGTCAAATCAAGATTATAGAAATTGGGATTAGAACCTCGCATACTACATGGAGAATAATAGGAGTACTCGTCTTCAGAATGTTTAAATTCATTTATAGATAATACTTTTAAATTATCATCTAGAAATTCTACTTTGCTTGGGAATTGATAATCTTGTTTATTTTCTACTATAATTGTTGCAGTATTTCCGGAAATAGAGTAGGTGAAATTAACTTTATTACTTTGAGAACTACACTCATCCCTATTTATAAAATATCCAGAATTATTATATTGATCAAAGTAAATTAATGTAATTGCTTTATCACTATTTTTTATTAAACCAGTAAAAGCATAGTATTGATTTTTTATTGTGCTTGTAATTGGAGTTGATGCTAAAGTATCATATTGAATACTTTTTTGCTCTAACTCTATAGGTTGCTGTTTTGCACTATCATTACAAGAAAAGAGGATGAGAGAAATGATAAATAGGTATTTCATCATTAAAAATTACAAAAAAAGTTTAATGAAAATATATTTTTTAAAAAATTTATATGATATTGAATTATAAGTAGTTAGACAAGCAATAAAAAACATATATAACTATCAGGTTGCTGTAGGCTTCCCCTTATTTCAACCAATTGGGTTTGGAGAAAAACGCATAGTAGAACTCCTCCCAAAAAGCTAAACGATAAATAGTAGAAAATCAGGCTTATTTGACTAAAAATTATAAGTAATTGTATATCGGTAAGATAAATCAATTAAATCGCTTAGGACTGAGTTAGATAATTGTCCTATCACCGGTAGTTTTCGCCTGTTGATTTTATTCACATCTGTATAACTCTTATTATGAAGATATTAGGTTAATCAATCATTTAGCTATAACGATATGGAGCGGGCTATTTACCAACAGGATATGTTTTTAGTCCAATTCATTATGAAGTAAGGATTAAACAGTTAATTAAAGAGCCTGGATTATACACGACTAATTCACTAAGTGGTCCCCACACTAAATGTGGGAATCAGCTTTTAAACCTAATTCACATGACTTCAATAATCTAAACAGGGGAACTAAGTGTTCCCTATGGTCCTTCAGCTGAATGGGATATTAAACTACTAAAAAGTTAATGTAACTGCGTTTGATATATAGTTGTTGCCTATTAATAAGCTTTCAATATGAATATCTTTCAAAAATCATGGGGTTACCTCTATTCGATACAAATAAAACTGTAATTGTTCTAATTGCCGTAGAATGCTGTCCGCTTAAAGAAATATATGCACCTCGTTCGCCATAGGTTCCACCAAAAAATCTGCATATCTTATTATCTTTATTTTCTATATAACCAGAACTAATTTCAGTTCTTGGGATACCACCATCATACTCATCAACCACAGTGACTTTCAAGTTATATAAATATCGATCGTTTTTATCCCTAATAATTTCAAGTTCAGATTTTTGAGAAATTTGCAATCCCCCCATTATTTTGGAAATTCGATTAATATATATACCCTCTATATTTGTAGAAGTTTTAAAATCTGGCGATACTATTTGCTGATTGTCAGTTTCACTTTTCGTGGATATTGAATTTTTAATATAATACAAATCGTCATCCTCAATATACCTAACACCTTTGGGCAAAATAATCTCAATTTTATCACCGACAGATCTAATTATAGCATCGCCATTAAAAGCGACTCCAGATGTCCTAAAAAAAGATATTTTATGCCCCTTCCTAGAATATGTTCCTCTGCCGCTAATCGTAAAAGTGCCCATTGTTCCAGATTGAGTGTAGCTATCTGAGCCATAAAGATCAAGCATGGCAAAAACCCCATTTTCAGGATCACAATATGAATACTTATGATCGACCTTTACAAGATTGAATTCTTCTTCAGCCTTCTTGGCTAAAAACTCTTTATTTCGCTGGTCAATGTCATTTCTTGCCAATTTTATATTTGGTAAAATATTTCTTTTTATATAAGAATAATCCCATTTAATAACTGCATAATCAGAAAATTCTTTGAGAAAGTCATAAAATTCTCCGTATTTATATAAAGCATTTGTTTTCTTATCATCCGAAGCAGAATATGAATAATTCGACTTAAACCTACTACTATTATTCAAAAAGAAAAGCGCTATTTCGTAAATACCCCTGATTAAATATTTATTTTTAGTAGTGTCAAACTGCTTATATAAATGGCAGTTATTCATTATATGCATTGCCATATTATTATAAACAACTGGTTTACTCTTTAAATAAGATGGAACATCAGAATTGTTCGTTAAAATAGATCGTTCAGTATTATAATACATTGAATTGGCAAGAATAAATAGAGAATAAATATTGCTACTATTATCAGTCAACGCCTTACTGCCGTAAAAAAGAACACTATCATAAAAATTAATATAATCTTGACGATAATTCAACCTCTTATTTATTGTGTCGTATAAAAACCCCTTAAAAGGAAGATTATCAATTCGCCCATATAATCTTAGCAAATAATAACTATAATTTGGATCTTTCGACCATTCACTTTCATGCAACTTGTACTCGTTAATAAGTGATTTGAGTCTTTTTAATTGGTTTATAGGAACTAAATCTAATTTATAAATTGAATCTTGATAGTTTCTATGTGATTGAATATCTGATAGTGGTATTTTTTCAAGATTAGATTTACAGCTCGCAATAAAGATAATTACAAGAAATATTATCAAACTTTTAAATCCCAGAAGTCGCATATTTCATAAATTTATTTTTACAGTTATAATTACCCATACTTAATAAAAATCATTTATCACATATATACATTGCCTCTAAGGTTCAGTATACGAACGAATATGTTCTTGTTACATTCCAGTATCAATCTTTTAACTGAAAAATAACAGATTTAATAATTTTGAACAATTTGCCAGAAATCTTTATTACTGCTTACATTTACAACTAACCAGAGCACTTCCCGAGCACGGTGCTCTTCAGAAAGATCTTTATAAAGCAGAAAGCAGCAGTTTTTTCTGCAAACAAAATTCGCTGAAACCCCTGTCCAGCAACGGTTTCAGCCGATAGTCAAAAATGATTATCGCTTCAGCTGATTGTAAAGGGTGAGTGTTCGCCCCACACCACTTCAAAAAACGATAAACCCTTGTAAATTAAATACTTACAAGGGTTTTCTTTTTAGCGTGCACAGAAAGGTGCACAGTTTTTAGAAGGTCCCTGAAATCG
>Ga0315901_10001292_pt1 | contig 36338 bp, 31 predicted proteins | sample LakEriMetagenome_10_FD_203761 | JGI IMG/M metagenome (GOLD analysis project Ga0315901, IMG submission 203761) | Freshwater fungal communities from buoy surface, Lake Erie, Ohio, United States - Buoy 2 MA116 | ecosystem: Environmental > Aquatic > Freshwater > Lake | place: USA: Lake Erie, Ohio...
AGCTTCGCCACGATCTCGTCGGGGCGGTGCTTCTTCCGTCGTCTCGTCATCGAAAGTCTCCTTGCCCGTAGGGCAGTAGACCTTCATACCGACTGGCTCAGGATTTCCAAGGCAGGCCACATCCATGCCCCCGGCGGGCCTTGGCCGTCGCGGCGAACGCCAAGGGTTCGCCGGACGGCCGGGCGGTCTCACCTCCGGGCGACCGTGGCCGCCGCGGGGCGGCGGCGCTCGGCGTCTCGACGAGGCGTCGAGACGAGCCGAGCCCGGGCGGGCACGCGGCGCGGCCTGTGGCCGCTGCGTGCGGGTAGGGAGCGTGTTTGCGGGGCAGGCACCTCTCGGTTTTGCGACGTCCTCGGATCGACGTACTGCGGAGGGGTTGCCCGTGCCCGTGAGCCGGGCTGTGGAAGCAAGCGCAGCAAGGATTGCGAAGCGCCGCTTCCACCGCAGTGAGCGGAGGGCTGGACGCCCGCAGCGAACGTCCGGCGAGAGGGTACGGGCAACCCCGACCCACCCCGCTACGGCACGCCCTACGACGGACTCCACCCGGCCCGCGGGGCGGCGTGGATCTGCGGGGCGGGACCGCCCGCGAGGCGGTCGCGGGTGGCGGCGAGGGCCTGGCCCTGGAGGTGCTCGATCGCCAGGTCAAAGCGCACCGTTTGGTTCGGGGCCAGCGACACCACGCGGCCCTGCGTTTCCTCGAACGACCGCGCGTTTGGATAGTTCGTTCCCGGCTCCAGGCCCGTGACGTACCCGTCGGCGAGGCCGCCCTGATTCTTCCAGAGTGTGAAGCATGGAAGCGTGTCGGCACGCCACTCCAAGCACACGCCGTGCCGGCCTTCGGGGGCCACGAGGAGGGCCGCCGCCTTGCCGTCGGGCTGCGTCCGCATCCGCATGAAGTGGACATCCTCGCCCCGCCCCGCCCGCGGCGCGTCGTAGCGGTTCCAGTGCGGCACGTCGGCGGCGCTGGCCGCGTCGCGCGGCGCCACTTCCTCGACCGCCGCCACGAACGCGGAGCCCGGGCCGAGCAGCGGCGGCCCGAAGTTCACGTGGTAGAGCATCTGCATCGTGGCCGGCCGATCGGAAAGATTTCGCACCGTATCGGACCAGGCGACCCGCTGGCGGTCGGCCGCGACGGTCAGCGACGTCGTCATCTGCAGCGCATGACAGATGAATCGCGTCTCATCGACCGCGCCGGTGAGCGTGATCGTGCCGGCCGCCTCGTCGAGCGTGACGTCGAGGTGGTGGGCCGGCAGGTTCGCGATCCGGCCGTGCAGCCCGTGCCGGAGGCGGCCGGCGGCGTCGAAATCGGGTGCGCCGTTGCTCACGAGGCCGCAGCGGGCCACGAGCTCGTCGAAACCGTCCAGCCAGCCGAGACCGCCCGGCTCGGCCAACGGCACGAACCGCGGATTCACCGGCCCGTGCACCGGTGACTGCCAGCCGAGTTCGCAGTCGCCGGCCATCACCTTCCAGATTCCCAGGCCCCGGTCCGGAAGCACGAACACCTTGGTGCTCCCCGCCACGAGTTCGACCAGCAGCACGCCGTCACGGCGTCCGCCTGAGAGCCGTCGCGAGCGGACCGCCAAAGGCCCGAAGGCGACATCCACACGGTCGGCCGCCGAGAACGAGGCGGCGCGGTGGGAGGTGATGAGCTGCAGCGTCTGCGATGCCATGGGGCGTCCTCCCGATGCGTGGCCGCCGTCGACGGCCGAGTCGACATCGTACCAGCGGCTGCAGGCCGCATGGGTTGAACGGTTCCCGGCAGACGGTCAAATGGCTCGTTGCGGGCCGCGGTCGCCGCAGCCCCCCCGTCGCCTCCCGAGCGATCCGATGAACGACCTGAAGATCTTCAGCGGCCCGGCGAACCCGGCGCTGTCGCAGGATATCTGCCGCTATCTCAATCTCCCGATGGGCAAGATCTCGCTGGGGCGGTTCCCCGACGGCGAGATCTCCTGCAAGATCGACGAGGACGTCCGCGGCCGCGACGTGTTCATCGTCCAGCCGACCAGCCCGCCGGTGAACGAGCACCTCATGGAGCTGCTCGTGATGATCGACAGCTTCAAGCGGGCCAGTTCCTTCCGGATCACGGCCGTGATCCCCTACTTCGGCTACGCCCGCCAGGATCGCAAGGACTCCGGCCGCGTGCCGATCACCGCCAAGCTGGTCGCCAACCTGATCACGCGGGCCGGCGCCGACCGGGTGCTGGCGATGGACCTCCACGCCGCTCAGATTCAGGGCTTTTTCGACGTGCCCGTGGACCATCTCTACGCGGCGCCGGTCCTCAACAACCACCTCCAGTCGCTCGGCATCCCCAAAGAGGATCTCGTCGTGGTGAGCGCCGATGAGGGGGGCATCAAGCGGGCCGTGGGGCACGCCAATCGGATCGGTGCCCCTCTGGCGATCATCGACAAGCGGCGACTCTCCGCCGAGACGATCAAGAGCACGAACATCATCGGGGCCGGCGTCGAGGGCAAGACGGCGATTCTCTTCGACGACATGATCAGCACGGCCGGCTCGATCTGCGGGGCCGCCGACGTCCTCCACAAGCACGGCGCCAAGGACATCTACGCCTTCGCCACCCACGGCCTGCTCGTCGGCCCTGCCATCGAGCGTCTCAAGCAGGCACCGTTCAAAAGCATCGTGATCACCGACTCGATCCCGCTCACCCCCGGCAAGATGCTCGCTCAGGGGCTGTACGAACAAGGGCTACAAGTCGGCACGGATCATCGACGAGGCCGTGCTCGGGGCGGTCATGGCCAGCCTGTTCACCGACGACTTCATCACCGACCTGACGGCCGAGGTGAACGCCCGGCTGGCGTGGATTGCTCGGCAGCCGATCCCCTCGACCCAGAAGCTCGAGCAGGAGATCAAAAACGAAGACCGGCAGCTCAAGCGTTTGACCGACCGCCTCGACAAGGTTGACGTTACGCATCTCGACGTGCTCGTGACCAAGGCCGAGGAGATGGGGCGGCAACTGGCTGCCAAGCGGGAGCGGCTCAAGGAGCTCCAGCGGGCCGGCCGGCGGCCCCGGGTGAAGAGCATCCGGGAGGCGGACGTCAGGGCGGCCCTGGGCAATCTCCGGGAGTTGCTTCAGGCCGATGTCGGCATCGCCGCCCAGGTGCTCAAGGCCCTTGTGGGCGACGTTGTGGTGGAGGCCCGAAAGGTCGAGGGAAAGGCTCGGCCCGAGATGGTGGCCCGGTTCACGATCAACGCCATTCCGGCCATGGCCCTGCTGGCCCGCGGCCAGGCGGGGAAAAGCGATGATCCAACGGTCACCATGTCGGAGTTCCTGCATGGTGACCGTTGGACAATGCCCAGCGAGGAAGGATTCCCCGGCCTCAACGTCGCGGTGCCGCTGCGAAAGCCCCCGAAATACGAGGTCATGCTGCCGCAGATCGTGGAGATGGCCGAGGCGGGGTCGGGCGTTGATCTCATCTCGCGCGCGCTCGGCATCGGCGCGGAGGTCGTTCGGGACGCTCTCCACCTGCACCGCACCGGGAAGCGGCCGCCGGGCCGCGTTGACGGCCGCCGCCGCCAACCCCGTCAGCCGGGCAAGCCGTTCGTGCCCAAGTATCAGCAGATCGCGGCAGAGGTCGACCGCCGCCGGAAGGCAGGAGAAGGATTCGACCGGCTTGCCCGGGAGATGAAGGTCAGCCGCCCCACGGTCGTTCGGGCCTATGACTTCGCCAACCGAGACGAAGCCGCCGCCGCGGCCCGAGAGGGCCGCGCGCCGACACGGCCGCCCTACAGGTGGAGTGAGGAATCCCGGGCCGCAAAACGCAAGCCGCGGGATGCGTGACTGCAGTTGGAGCCTGGGGCGCCCGCAGGTGCGTGCGCCACAGGCTTCCCGCGCCGAGACGTCGCCCGAGTTGAGGCAGAGGTTAGCAGGGGGGCTCTGGTGAGGGTCGCTCGCATCGGCCGTGTCGCCGCAATAGTGTACGTGCGCACACTTCCCCCGTCCATGCCCCGGTGCGCCCATGGTCGCCGCACTCGCCGCGCCTCAGACGCGGTCGAAAGTCCGCCCACACTGCGGCACAGCAAGTTCCCGCTGCTACGAGCGACGCCGGCCGGAGAGGACGCCGCTCTACAAGGTCGTCGCAGAGCACCTCGAAGGCTGGCTCGAGAATCGGTCGGTCGCCGAGCAGCCGGTCTCGGCGCACGTCGAACGGGAGCTGCGGTCGTACCTCACCTGTGGCATTCTCTGCTTTGGATTCGGCAGGGCACGCTGTGCCTCGTGCGGGCAGGGTTTTGTCGTGGCCTTCTCGTGCAAGGGCCGCGGCGTCTGTCCCTCCTGCAACGGCCGCCGGATGGCTCAGACGGCTGCGCATCTCGTTGATCGCGTCATCCCCCCGGTGCCTGTTCGGCAATGGGTAATTTCGGTGCCAAAGCGGCTCAGAGGATTCCTTGCTGACCGGCCCCAGGCCGTGGCGGCCCTGACGCGGATCTTTCTCAGCGAGATCGAACGGCTGCTCTGCGAAGCAGCGGGCGGCTCATGTGGAGATAATTCCCCGGCGGCTCCTCGGCCACGCCCGGGCGCCGTCTCCTTCCTGCACCGTTTCGGCTCGGCGATCAACCGCCACGTCCACCTCCATGCGTGTGTGACTGACGGCGTGTTCATGGCGAACGGTGATGGGCCGCCGGCATTCCTGCCGGCTCGGCCGATCAACCAGGCTGATCTGGCCGCACTCGCCCAGAAGGTGCGCCGTCGTGTCGTGCGTTGGTTCCGTTTGCAGCGGCTCCTCGACGCTGATGCGGCGGGCGATATGCTCGCTCGAGAGAACAGCGGGTTTTCGGTGGACGCAAGCGTCCGGATCACGCTCATTGACCGCGACGTGCCCAGCTATTTTCAGAGCCTGGAACACCTCCTGCGGTATTGCGCCCGGCCGCCCTTTGCGCTGGAGCGGCTCTCCGTCCGGCGTGGTGCAGATGGCCGCATCGCTAAAGTCCGCTACGTGCTCCCCCGACACAAGGCGGCCAACTGGGTCGGCCCGGGACGCGGGCGGAAGTCGACGCGGCCGGGCGCCAACGGCGTCGTCGAACTCTCACCGCTTGAGTTCCTCGACCGGCTCGCGGATCTGGTCCCGCCGCCGCGGAAGCACCGGCATCGCTACCACGGGGTGTTTGCCCCGAATCACACACTCAGGCGGGCCGTCACGGCGCTCGCTATCGGAAACATCGGCAAACAACGCGAGGCCGCGACCGGCGGGCTCGGGGGCGACCGTCACGGCACCGGAGTCTGTTGCGACACGACGGCAAAGCCCCGCTCGCACGACACCTCACGGATAGCCTGGGCGAAACTCATGGCCCGGATGGGGGAGGAGTTTCCGCTCGAGTGCCCGGGGTGTGGTGGCGACATCCGGTTCATCGCATTCATCACCGATCCGGGCCCGATCCGGAAGATCCTCACGCACCTCGGCGAACCGCTCGAGCCTCCGCCAGTCTCGCCGGCCCGTGGCCCGCCGACCGACTGGGGCGAGCTCGTGCAGGTCCATGACGACCGCGACGTCTTTCAATCGTCACCCGACGAGCTGCCCGCGATCGACATCCACAGCCTCTGATGGCATTCCATGCCACAGTGCGGACGGCCCGCGAGAAGAGCGGTTTCAAGGCCGGTCTGCGCCAACGAGAAAAACCCGGCCTTGAGCGTGGGTAGGAAGCTCCTCGGCACCTCGAAGCGAGCGTCGCATCCAGCCCGGCCAGCCCCGGCTGTTGCTCCTCGTGATCCGCCCCGCTCGGCCGACGCTTGCCGAAGTGCCGTTGGCCGACCTATCCTTAAGAATGATATTCCACAAATCGAACGACTCCTCGCCGCCAAAGTGTCCCCTAACGCGCGATTCTTCGGCCCAACCCACGGCTCTCCAACCGCGCTCATGGCTGCTGTCAACGCGGGATCTGTCGATATCGTCAAGCTTCTGATCAACGCTGGCGCGGACGTAAACGCCACGGATCCCCCCACGCTCAACGAGAACGCGACGGCGCCGCTGGGCGCTCCAAAGTCCCTTGAGGACATCATCGATCTCATGCAAGAAGGGCAACGTTCCTCTCCCCTCCTCATTGCCGAAAGAAAAAATCTCCCCGAAATCGTTGAAGAGCTAGAGAAAGCCGGTGCCGCATCTCTCACCTCCACCCGCTCGCCACCAAATCCCTCTCACCCTGCCTCCACAGAAATTCCTGGCAATTAGAGCGCGTTCGGCTCATTGTCTCCCACCTCCGCAAGAATCTGAACCAGCTCCCTCGCCCCCCCTGGTAGGGGTTGCTCAAGGGCATCCGGCGGAGGTGTGGGACGGCATGGCGAACCAGAGAAGGTAGGCAAGGGGTCGGCAAATGCTCAAGGAGCGTTCGAGATTACCCGCCTGCGGCCATGAGGCGCCCCCATACGTGACGGGAAATCTCTCCGCGACGAGAGCTGTGTCGGCCAGAAGCCACGCAGGGCGTCACCTCATCGTCGCGTACCGGACAGCACTACCACTTCCGCTCGACGCCCAAGTTCGCACCGAATAAGAACATGCTGCCGGCTCCTTCGATGCCCGTGCCACTCGTGGACGTGTCGGTGAAGTCGAATTGGTTCGGGGCCAGGGCCAGGCCACTGAGCCACGCGAGGTTGTAGCCCACGCGAAGCGACCAGTGTTCGCCGAGCGAACGAATCGCGGTGATGTTCATCGTCGAAAGAAAACTGGTGTTCGTTGTCTCGGCCTCGCGACCCATGCGGTACTCGAAACCCGGCGCGAGGCCGGTCGTGATCGGGCTGGTCGACTGATGGAGCCACGAGCCACCCAGGCCCAGCTTCGCGAAGCCTTCGAGTGCCCAGTCCTCCCACAGGCGACGGGCCCGAACGCCGGTTTTGGCACCGAACATGTTCGAGCTGGCGGCGATGCGATAGGCGGTCGTGGGCACGCTCGGGTCGGTCGTGACTCGCAAAAACGTGGTCTCGTCGACGCCCGCCCAGATGAACCCACCGAGCCAGTCGACCTGGGTGGTTCGCGACACACGGTGGCACGGGTCTCGTGGATTACAGGTGGTCGTCGTCCAGTTGTCGGCGAGGAAGAAGTTGAGCTCGGCGACATTCACGGCCGAAGTGTAGCCAGCCTGGATGGCGTCGGCGGTCTGCCAACCGGGGACCGCGAGGCCAAGGTCACCCGGAACAGCCAGGCCGTCCGCGAAGTCAGCACGGTTGACGGCGTCCATGGCAAACACGCCCCAGTAACCGACTTCCCAACCGTCGCCGGAGCAGTCAAGGATAGGAGGGCAAACGGCACTTCCGCAAGGCGGTAACGTCTGCTGAGCGTCGCGGATCGGGCGTGGGCGTGCCTTGCGCCCTGTCGTGCAGCTTTCAGAGCGCTCTGAAAGCCGCACGACAACGACGTCGTCACGCCGGTTTTCTCGCTATTGCGCAGGCCGGCTCCGGTTTCGCCTGCAGCCGTCGCTTGCGGTTGGCTCAGAGTGCGTGGATGTCGATCACCGGAAGCTCGTCGGGTGAGGTCTGCGTGACGTCACGGTCGTCATGGACCTGAACGAGCTCCGTCCACTCGGTGGGTGGTCCCCTGGCAGGTGAACCGGTGGCGGTTCCACCGGTTCACCGACGTGCATGAGTATCTTCCGAATCGGCCCCGGATCGATGATGAAGGCAATGAGGTGGATGTCGCCGCCGCAGGCCGGGCACACCAGCGGAAACGCCTCGGCGTCGCCCACGTTCATGTGCGCCGAGTGATCGTCACCGGCCGCGCCGCCGTGGCCTGCGTGGAATCCTGCTGGCACGATCGCCTTGTACCCGATCTCGTCTACGGCCTTGGCCAACTGCGCCGGGTCGGTCGCTGTCGCGTCGTACGTCACCGTCGCCACCTTGGTGGCAAAGTTCACACTTGCCGACTCCACACCGGGCTGCTTGGCAAGCCGCTTTTCGACCCTATTTGCACACGACGCGCAGGTCATCCCTTCGATGGGCAGGTCGGCCCGCGCAGGTCCGCGGACGGCCGTCGGGTCATGCGACGGATCGTTGCCATGATGATTGTGAGAGTGTTCCATGACCGCCGTTCTGTCCATGCGTCTGTGTCAGGGGCGAGCGGCCGTGTTCGCTTGCCTGTTGCCGAGCGATTCGCGGCCCTGTTCTCCGCCTTTCGTTTGAGGAATGCCTCGGCGAAAATTGCCCCTCATCACTGTCGTGCCTATCGAACAATACCGGTCGACTGGCTTGTCGCCTACAAATGGTCCGATTTTCTGGTGCCTGTCCGAACGGGACCATCGACTGGGACACGCGTGCTCACCTCTCAGGCAGGCCGTGCCGCGATGACTGGCAGTGCCAAGCCGCGGCTAATAGGGCAGAACTTGCCGGTCCTTTGAAAATCGGCCTGCAAAAGAGGTCCCAAACAGTTGTGTCGCGGTTGCTCCGACCTTGGCACACGACGTGCTACCTCCATGCGTGCATTCGCAGGTATTCGCCAGGCGGAGCCCATGTCATGCCCAGGGTGCTGGTCCTTTCGGTCGCACGTTGCAGCAATGCCGGTGGCTCACGCCCATCGAGATTGCCCCTGGCGCCACTGCCGGTCATCGCCGGCCTGCTCGCCGGGGCACTCCTGTTTAGCAAAGCAGCCTTGGCTGCGGATGTCGCGAGCATCGTCGTGCATGGCGTCTCGCCAGCGCGGGCGGCGGTGATCCAGCGGCATGCAGAAGCGGTGCGGAGCCGTATCGTCGACGCGATCCTCGGCAATCCCTCGCCGTTGCCCTGGGACGTGCCGTGTGAGATATACGTTCATGCGACCCACGCAGGCTTTGAGCGTGCCGTTGGCGGACCTCCGGCTGGAGCGGGCGGGGCCACGGCGATCGAATTTGCGGGCGAGCGCGTCGCATCTCGAAGAATTGACGTGATGGGGAACGATGCCATCCCTGAGGCGTTGGCTCACGAGCTCGTACACGTCGTGCTGGCGGATCGCTTTACTCGGGGCCCGCCGCCTCAGTGGGCCGACGAGGGGCTGGCAATCCTTTTTGACGCACCAGCCAAACAGGCAGGGCATGAGGCGGATTTCCAGGCTGCGCGAAGGGACGGAATGATCTGGTCCGCATCCCATCTCTTTGCCATGGACGAGTACCCAGCCGAGCTAGGTCGCCAGAGGGTCTTTTATGGCCAGAGCGCCGCGCTCACCCGTTGGCTCATCGAGCGTCGCTCGATGGCTTCGTTTCTGGAGTTTGTCGAAGACTCTGCAATCATCGGCGCGAGCGAAGCCCTCGAGCGCCATTATGGATTTGCGTCGCCAGAGGCCCTCGATCGCGCCTGGCTCGGCGCTCCTTCGCGAGTTGATCTCGGGGTTGACTGACCGGTCATTGCCGCGAGCGGCAATGAGAAAACACGAAACGCCGCCGACACTTTTTGAAGTCTCGGCGGCGTTCGCGTTTCTATTCGCAAGATCAACGCCCGGAATGGAACTGTCCGGCTGCCTTGGAGTCGGCATGCCGCCAGGTTGCGTGCGACGCGTGGCGACTGGGGCGCATGGCCGCACGATTCGACGGTGCCACCGAATATCGACGATACGTTCGGGTCACCTGTGGCTTCGCCTGGGTCACAGCCCTGGACTCGGCCTGAGGCTTGACTGGAGAAGCCTCCTCTCCATATGCCATCCCGATACCAATGCCAGTCAAGACGGCTACGCAAAATGCAATCCGCTTCATCATCATGTCCTCCAGAAGTGAGCGAGTGGTGAGCTCATCATCCCCTGATACGCCTACCTTAATTATCGAATCAACTGCCATACGAAGCAAACTTTTCTATCAAGAGTTGTGACTGAAGAGAGGGACTCGGACTTTCCACAAGCGCGATTGGAGAAAGTCGACACGGACGCAATGCGCCTATCGGCGCATGCGCACGAAAACAGGCCGCGCGATGCGGCTGACAACGAGCGAGCCAAGAGACTCGCTGGATTACTCATCGAGTTCCGGACGATGTGATATCTCGGGCGATGCTGAGACGCTGATGCTCTTTAGTTCTCCCTCCCATCGGGTCGACTCACCTCCGTCGGAAACAGTTTGTCGGCGAGTGCTTCGAGATCGTGATCGGCAGCAGCGTTCGCACGGGTCTGTTCGAAGACCCGACCGCCAAACCGAAAAAAGAGGGCAGGAGTCACGATCTGATCGAGAATCGTCGATGCGAGCATCCCCCCGAAGACGACCACCGTCAGAGGGTAGAGAATCTCCTTGCCCGTCTGACCTGCGCCAAAGAGCAACGGCAAGAGCCCGACGAAGCTGGTCATCGCCGTCATCATCACTGGAGCCAGCCGCTCGAGGCTCCCGCGAATGATCATCTTTTCGTCGAACTGCTCCCCTTCGTACCGCATCAAATGGATGTAGTGCGAGATCATCATGATCCCGTTTCGGCTCACGATCCCGATGAGCGTGATGAAACCGACCCAGTGAGCAACCGACAGGCTCGTGGCGGAAATCCATACGCGCGGCCACTGCCACCAGGGAGCCGCCTGGAGCGTGGCCCAGTCTGGCCAGTTCGTGAGAAGCAAGGCGATGACCGAGCCCATGGCGGCAAGGGGCACATTCGCCAAAACCTGAATCGCTGCCGTCGTGGATTGCAGGGCCTTGGAGAGCAGCATGAACACGCCGACGACGGCCAACGACCCCAAAATCGCGAGCCGCACATTGGCGCGCTGTTGGGCCTCGAACTGCCCGCCGAGGTCAATGCGATAGTTGCCTGGAAGTTCGCGAAGTGATTCCTCGATCGGGGCGATCGCCATCTCGATGTCACGCACGACGCTCGCCATGTCGCGGCCCTGGACATTGCTGAAAACGACGATTCGTCGCTGGGCGTTCTCGCGATTGAGCGTGTTTGGCCCCGACGTGTCGAGGACCTCCGCAACGTCACCCAGTGCGATCTTGCGGCCGGACGGCGTGTCGAGGATTGTTTTGTTGATCTCGTCAGGGTCCTGCCGCGATGCTTCGTCGAACCAGACGACAAGATCGAAATACCGATCCTCATCAAGAATCTGCGAAACCTTTCGCCCCTTGTAGGCAGTCTCCAGCATTTCCGCGATGTCACCAGCCGCCAATCCGAAGCGAGCGGCCTGTTCGTGACTCACCCGAAGCTGAAGCTGCGACACCTCGATCTGCGGCTCGATCTGGAGGTCGACGACGCCCGTGATCGCCCCCATTTGTTCGTACACCTCTTGAGCCGCCATCCGAAGCTCGCGGAGGTCCGGCCCGAAAATCTTGACGGCGATCTGAGCCCGAACACCCGACATGATGTGGTCGAGGCGGTGCGAGATCGGCTGCCCGATGTTGACCTTCACTCCAGGGACGCTCGTCACCTTCATCCGAATGTCGGCCAATACCTCGTCGCGCGGTCGCCCAGCCCGCTCGATTCCCCACAAATGCGCGAACGGTATCAGTCGGATTGCCGCGAACAACGCCCCTGGCTTGGGTCGTTCGCGGGGAAGGAGCCCGACATCGATCTCCGATGAATTGACCCCTTCGGCATGCTCGTCGAGTTCGGCGCGCCCTGTTCGGCGTGACACGAACATCACCTCCGGAACGTCGAGCAGCAGCGACTCGACCTGGCGGGCGACGCGATTGCTTTCGCCGAGGCTTGTCCCTGGATCGGTCTGGACATTGATCGTGAGCGTCCCCTCGTTGAACGGGGGCAGAAACTCGCCACCCATCCACGCGATGGATGTCACGGACACCACGACGAGAACGCTCACGATGACCAGGATTGCCGTCGCATGACGGAGCGTATATCGCAGCACGCGCTCGGTCACACTCTTGAGAATCCGCAGCACCAGCGAGTCTCGCTCGTCGTCGAGGAACCTCGCCCGCGGCAAGAGATAGGAGCCGAGTACAGGGGTAAAGGTGAGCGAGACGACCAACGACGCCATGAGAGACGTGATGTAGGCGATTCCCAACGGCGCGAACATCCGGCCTTCGAGCCCATCGAGAGCGAAGAGGGGAAGCACGACGAGTGCGACGATCAGCGTCGCATACACGATCGAGTTTCGCACCTCACTCGATGCCAGGAAGATCACCTTGAGGGGATTCTGTGGCGACTTGGCGTGACGATTCTCCTTGAGTCGACGATAGATGTTTTCGATATCGACGATGGAATCATCCACGAGGTCGCCAATCGCGACCGCAATCCCGCCGAGCGTCATCGTGTTGAGCGTGATGCCGAAGGCGCGAAAAATCAAAACGGTGAGCAGGATTGACAGCGGCATCGCAGTGAGCGAGCTCACGCTGACGCGAAAATTCCACATGAACAGAAAGAGGATCACGACCACCCACACGGCCCCGTCCCGCACGGCCTCCAGGACGTTTTCGACCGCGGCGTCGATAAAGTCAGCCTGCTTGAAAATGCGCCGCTCGAGCACGAAACCTTCTGGGAGGTCTCGTTCGAGCTCATCGAGGACAACATCCAACTGTCCGTCGAGACGGAGCGTGTCGGCGTCGGGCTGTTTCTGAATGGCAATCATGACGGCATCCCCTCCCGAAAGACCGTCCGCCGCCTTGACCCACACGCTCCCGTCGCCTCGTCGCACCGGACCGCCGAGACGCACCTCGGCGACATCCCGGATCAACACCGGGCGCGGATCACGCCACATGACGACCGTGTTCGCAATCTGCTCGACCGTCAGGCTCTGGCCGCTAATGCGAATGAGGGATTCTGTTTCACCACGTTCGAGGATCCCGCCACCGGTAATGACATTGGCCTTGGCGGCCGCGTCTGTAAGTTGCTGAAGGGTGACGTTCTGGGCTGCCAAGCGCTCCGGGGAGGTGAGGACCTGGTACTGCCGCAAAACACCCCCCATGACGGTGACTTGGGAGATTCCTTCGACGGCGAGAAGGCGGTTTCGCAGGGTGAACTCCGCGAGCGTGCGGAGCTCCATCGCTCTCTCCGCAGGATCGCCCGGCGTTTCAGGGCCGGCCGTCGATCGCAGGCCCAGGAGCATGATCTCGCCCATGATCGATGAGATCGGCGCCATCACGGGTATTGCGTCCTGTGGCAGACGTGCCCGGGCGAGCTGCATCTTCTCGGCGACGATCTGGCGGTCGCGATAGATGTCGGTGCCCCAGTCGAATTCAACCCATACGATCGAAAGGCCGATGCCCGAAGCCGATCGCACCCGTTTGACCCCGGTGGCTCCATTGAGGAGATACTCGATGGGCCGGGTCACCAAGACTTCGACCTCTTCCGGAGCAAGACCCGGTGCCTCGGTCATGACGGTGACGGTCGGACGGTTCAAGTCTGGAAACACGTCGACCGGCATCTCACGGAGCTGGCTACTGCCGTAGAGCACGACAAGCACGGCCACGGCGAGGACGAGACCCCGGTTCCGCAGCGAGAAGGCGATGATTCCGTTGAGCATGATTTTCTAGCGCACCGACGCGTAGGTCGTTTGCAACTCGGATGTTCCTTGGATGGCGATCGTCTCGCCAATCTCCAGGCCATGACGGACCTCGATGAATCGATCGTCGGAGCGTCCAATCTCGATGGGACGTCGCTCCAGGAGTCCACCTTGCTTTTGAACAAACACGTAGTGGCGAGTCTGCTCCCGAACAACGGCGGACAAGGGGACGGCGAGCGTCGGCTCCGGCGTGCCGAGAGTGGCCGAGATGCGAGCGAGGAGATTACGCGGAAGCGGCCTCTGGTCGTCACTCTTGAACTCGATCCACACCACGAGGGTTCGGTCCTGAGCACCGACAAGCCGAGCCGAGCGGACGACCGTGCCCTCAGCCAGAAACAAGGGATCGGCAAGCAGTCGCACCCGCGCTCGCGTGCCGATCGCCACTTTTGCTGCCTCGGCCTCGGAAAGAAACGCCTTTGCGAGTGGTCTCGACAGGTCATGAATCTCGAAAAGCGGCTCGTCCGGCGAAACGGATTCTCCGAGCACCTTGTCAAAATCAATGAAGACGCCGTCTATAGGCGACCGGATCGGTAACGCCGAGAGGGTTTGACCCGTCCGGACGACGCCATCGACTTCATCGGCGGACATGCCCATGGTGAGGAGCGTCTGACGGGCAGAATCGCGGCGCAGCACAGCAGCATCGCGGGCGTTTTCCATTTCCCAAATACGCCGCATCGCTACATCTGGCATTTGCCCGTGGGCTGTGAGCCTCGCGAGCATGTCGCTGAGCAGGCCGGCCTCGAGGTTGGCTGTGAGCATGGTGAGCTGCGTGTCTTGAAGCGGGAGGCCCTTCACCTCCGCCAGAACCTGACCGGCCTTGACGTGTTCCCCACGGCCTACGCGAAGCCGGCTCAGCGTACCCCCAAGCGAGGAAGACACGGTTGCGGCACTTCCCGGGACTCCATCAATCAGACCGTCGACTGCCAAGACTTGTTCGACAACATGAGCTCCGACAGGCGCAACCTTGAGGCCAACATTCCGAATGCCCTCGGGACTCAGTCGTAATGACCCGAGGATAAAAAATGAGGACAGAACGTGGCCGCCCACAGACACAACCTGATCGCCAGGGTAAAGCGATCCTGGGCGAATCTGGGCAACGGCGGAGCCATGGGCGGCCACTACGACGTTCTGACGTCGATACTCGTACCCCTTGGACGTCGCTGCGATCTCCACCAACACATAGCGCTCGGCACCGCTCCCGAGAACTGCCGAGGCGGGAACCGTCACAAGCGGCGTCGGCTCTGACGTAACGATCGTGGCCGTTCCATGCATGCCGGGAAGCCAACGAGGGCCGCCAGGTTTGGGTGTGAGCTCAGCCCAGGCCGTGGCGACATGAGATACCGGATCGACTGCCACGGGAGCGATCGAGACGCGAGCCTCCACGGGTTCACTCGGATACGCGGGAAACGCAAGCGTGACAGGTTGTCCAGCCTTGATACGAAAGATGTCCCGCTCGAGTACACCGATCTTCACCCAGAGTCGCGCGAGATCGTTGACTTCAAAGAGATGCTCACCGGCCCCCACCACCTTCCCCATCGCAAGATCGGTATGACTCACGACTCCGCGAATAGGACTCACGATCGGGATCAGCAGTGGCGTCGTCACAGAAGCGGCTGCGAGTGATTGATCGATTGCCGCATCACTGATGCCGAGGCTACGCAATTTGGAACGAGCCGAGCGCAGGGCACTTTCATGCTTTTGGGCCTGGGCAGCCGCCTCAATTGCTTCGCGACCGGACACGGCGCTGCGTTCCGCCAAGTCTTTCAGGATCTTGGCTTGACGCGACGAGAGGCGTAACGAGTTCTCGGCGGTGCGGAGCTCGAGCTGGAGGCTGTCGAGATCAGCACTTGCTATCTCGGCAAGGAGCTGACCGGATTCAACAGAGTCACCGGTGCGAACGTGGAGCGCAGCAATTCTCCCGGGGAGAAGCGAGCTGACGAAATGCTGTTGTGGCCAAGGAGTCATGAGCGTGGCGTAGGCGAGTACGGATTCCTCGAGCGCTTTGGTCTCGACCGGCGCAGTCTGAAGCCCGATCGCGGCCTTGGCCTCGGGACTGAGCGTCAATATTCCGTTCTCGCCATCGACTTCCACACCCGTGGTTGGCAATGGCGCATGCCCCTCGTGGGCGTGCCCAGCGCTACGAGCCAGGGCAAGGCCCACGAGCATGGCGAGTGCCATCATGCGGGAAGGGCCCTCCCTGGCCCCTCCACGCACGAAAGCCCAAGCGATGGGGCGTCGCCGCCAGACCCGTGTCCTGTCCCATCCATCGAGCGAAACCATCAGGAACTCCTTCTGCGTTAACCCGTTACCCAGACGCCGTACCACCTTCATGACGCTGGCTTTGAGTCAAACGTGCCCGCAGGCCCCACGAGCTTCGTCGCTTTGTAGCCGGCTTTTTCGACGGTCTCCCACAGTGCCTTCGGTGACGGAGCCGCATCAGCCTTCGGCGTCACGACAGCGAGACCCGTTGCGAAATCGACCTTCGCCGATTTGACGCCTGGCACCGCTTCCAACAGTCGCCCTAGCTTGATGGCGCAGCCACCGCAGTGCATGCCTTCCACGGTTACCTCCGTCAACGCCGGTTCCTCAGCCTGAGCCGGCGTGGCCAAGGCGACTGCTCCAGCAATCACACTTGCAATCATCAGCAACCGGCGGTTGATCAAAAGATTCATGGTGTGGTTCTCCAAGAAGAAAGGGAAATCGAAAACATCGAACGGGAAATGAAAATCACTTGCCTTCAGTTGATCCAGCCTCTCGCTTCACAAAGTGAGTGGGCGGCTTCAGATCGTCGGTTGTGGTCTTGGCCTGGAGCACGAACTCATCCACGCATGGCGGGCAGCAAAACTCGTAAGCCTCACCAGCCACGATCCAGGTGCACTTCGGATTGGCTTTGGTGAGCGTCACCGGACAGATCTTGTCACCAACCTTGGGGTTTAGATCATGCTCTGCCCGAAAGCCGGCAAACTTCTGCGATGCCGTGACGTTGCCGTTGGCAACGATGTCGGCCTGGGTATAGTGGCCACCAGGCGTCAGATACAACTTGCGTTCGGCGTCGTTGGCTATCTTGGCCGGCATGGCATCACCCCTGTGCTCGCCGCCTTGCTCTTCTGACTTCGTCGTGAACCCGAGCCGGAATCGCTCACCCTGGATCGTGATGCTCGGGACGGTCACGTCGATGCTGCCTCCCACGAGGGATTGCGGAAGCTTGGCGACAAACATCGAGGCTTGGCCCTTGCCATCTCCCGGCTGTGGGCTCGGCGCAATGTCGAACGTCACCGAATCGGTCCCTCCAGTGGGCTTCCCGTAGGCAACAAGAGGTTGGGCGGCGATATCCATGACCCGGGTTTCGTCATTGCCGAGCGTGTAGAGCCGCAACTCCCCTTCGTTCGTGACGATGGCTTCTACGTGATAGCTGTCTCGCCCGAGCGAAACGATGATTCCGCCGTGGGCACCGGGTATATGCCCGTGCTCCGCGCCGGGCTCGGCGGCGGACGGCGACTCACCGGTCCGGGCAGCGGGTGGCGCACTGTTGCTTGTTGCCGCCTGGGGGGCCGGAGCATTCGGCGCGGATTGGGAACAGCCGACAAACGCGAGGCCGGCCGCGGTTGCGGTAAGGACAGCGATGCCGATCGACGTAGACTTGGGAAACATGACTGCACTCCTCATATGGATGTTGAGAAACGAGGTTCGGGATCACAGGGCGATACTCGACGGACGGCATGACGAGCCCTATCCGCGAAGCACCATGAACAACCGGGCCGACGCGTCGGTGGGCACGAGGTCTGGCCCGGCGGCGCGTAAGGCATGGGCAGAGAAGCCCAGCCGGAGAAGGCTGCTCGTTAGCAGCGCATAATCTGATACGCGCGCAGCATGTCCCTGCCGAATAGACCAGGCGGGACCGAATAGGCGTTTATTGCCGAAGAGGGGCCGCAAATCTCGGTGAGAAGCAAGTCACACGCTTCGTACGGCATCCACACAGGAATGGGCAAATCAAAACCGCGAACCATACCGTGTTCGATCGCCGCGACCGTCAACGTGGTCGCATGACGCCTTCCGCACGGGCAGTGGTGCTCCCCTGGGTCTTCTTTGCCTGACGGAGATCCCTCGTCCGTTGATGCCACAGCTGGCGAATGCCCGTGCGAGGCATGCCTATGCTCGTGGTGATGATCGTGGCCGGACCGAGCATGCGTGCTCGCGGCTTTTTCATGACCACTGCAACAGTGCCCGCCCCCTTCGGCCGGAGCGGCAGCCCGCAACGTGCAGCAGCACACCAACGGTCCAGTAACCGTGGCTGCGCACATGTAAGCGATCAGGACGGCGCGGAACATAGAGATTCAACTCGCGATTCTTGCCCATCGGGATGCTAGTCCCGACCATTACCTATGTCAACAATCCACACCGATTGTTATCGGGAGTCATCCAAACATCGACCGTCGCTTCACGCGATGCTGTCCGACACTTTGGCCGCGCACCCGCGCCGAAGCGAGGCCGGGGTTGCCGATTCTTGATGAGTCGGCAACCCCGCCTCTTCGACAACTACTTCGTGCCCATCGCCTTGCAGGTTGCCATGCACTTCGTGCAGGCCTCCGCGCACTTCTTGCAGCACGGCATGTCGCCGCACTTCATGCACTCCGCTGCGCAGGCCTCACACGCCTTGGCACAGAGCGCGCACATGTCTGACGACAAAGGGGCCTCGTACTCCATAAGCGCCACGCATGCCCGACAGGTCTCCAGGCACGTCAGACAGTGCTTCTCGCAGTGCGGACAGTCGCAACTGACGAGACACTCCCGACACGCCTGCAAGCATTCGCCACAAGCCTTGATGCAGTTCGCCTTGAGCACCGGATCAATCTTCGTCTCCGCCGCGTTGGCTGAGGAGGAAACCGCCATGAGTCCAGCGAGCAAAACGAGACACGACGACACCGACATAAAGAACCGAGACATATTTCACCTCATGATGGAAAGTTGCATGAAGAACACTCTTCACGCACGGAATTGAATCGACCGAGAGCCGTCACACCGCGTGACGGCCCAACGAGATCACCCGTCAGGGATTCAATTCCGCCACACGCCGTACAAAATCCGTACGGGTCGACATGGGATGAGGCCAGGTGGCCACTCTGGCAAGACGCGAGCCGCCGACAACTGGGCCACCCAAGAGTCAAAAATGCCGACGACGATCGCGAAGCCACCCGCATGGTCGGTATGCGAGCCCGTCGGGTCGGAGTCGCGGACTTCTTGGCCGGATGGTAACTCTTTTGCTTCAAGGAGACAGCCACAGCCGTGTGGGGACGACCGCACTTCCGCTCTGTCAGACACCGAAACCAATTCCCGCGATTGGCCGCAGCAGCACGGAGGTCGGTCGGCAACTCGCTGCGCGGATGAACAACAATCCGACACACCGACTGATCGCATTTGGCAACCGTCAGGACACGGCCCACGCTCACAGCAATCGCACGCAGCCGCAGATGCGAAGGACCCCAACGCAAAAAGTGCGGCGTGGAGGCATCGCAAGATTCTGCTCGGAATGAAATTCATTGCCTTTGCACCGGACGATCACGACACATGCCTATTGCTGAAAGCTACCCATCTTGCACCGCGGAACGCAAGACCCAACAACCCGACATCGAGAATTGAACTGACCCTTTCGATAAGGAGCGACGCAATCCCTTCAAGGCCAGCGTGTGGCGGATTCTGGCACCTGCTCGCGGGCCAGAATCCGCCAGGCACACGCACTGGGTGGAAAGATCGCTTACTTCTTGTCCGCTTCCGAACTGGAGGTGCCAAGCTTCTTCATGAGCTTCTCGTGCTCCGCGAGGGCCGCCGAGAGGGCCTCGTCCATCTTCGCGCAGCATGCCATCGAAGCTTCGCCATCGACCGTCGGCTTGCAGCACTCGGCGGCCATCTCCTTGTGATGCTCGGCAGCCTCCGCCAGCTTTTTACTCACGAGATCGAGCGACGCGACGGCGTCCTTGTCATCGCCCACTTCCTTCCGGAGCTTCGCGACGTCCGCCTGGGCGTTGGAGAGGCACGTCCCCACGGCATCAGCGGCGTCCTTTGCCACGACATTATCCACTTTCTTCTGAGGGGCAGCCTGAACATGCTGGCGGTAATCACGTGAGTATTCACGAGCACTCCGCATCGATCGTTGGGTCGATTTCCCGTAGAAGTCATAGCGGCCGCGGGCTTTGGCATCGGCGCCACTCTGGGCAAATCCGACCGAGGCAACGGTGACGACGGCAAGTGCGGCCAAGAGCAAACAGCTGAGAAGGCGTTTCATGGTGATGTGATCTCCGTTCAAAAAAGGAAGAAACCGCTCGCGATACCTTCGTGCATCACGCCTGCGGGGTGGCCGAGGCCACAGGTACTTCCCTTTGGATGCCGACACCCACCACATTCTTCACCGATTTCTCCGGGCCCCGGATCTCGTCAAATACATCGCATTTTTCTGCCAAAACAGTCTGCCCGCGGTGCTACACTCGCGGGATTCGTGACCGTACCGCCATCGCCTGCCACGCCCCCCGAAGAATCCCGGCTTCTCCGGCATCCAATGACAATGGAGCTTCCGCAGCAGGATTCGGTCGATGTCCCAAAGCCGCGTGATCTCACCGAGATTGTGGCAGCGTGCCGAGTCGGCGACCGGGCGATGCAGCGGGAGTTGTTCGAGCGGTGCCGCGAGCCGGTGTTTCGGCTCGCGGCCCGGATGGTCGGACCGCAGGACGCCGCCGATGTCAGTCAGCAGGTGTTTCTGCGGGTGTTCCAGAGCCTGGAGGCTTTTGCGGGCCGGTCGAGTTTCATGACATGGCTGTACCGCGTAACCACGAACGAGTGCTTGCAGTGGATTCGTCATACAAGACGGCGTCCGACCGACTTTCTCGGGTTTGATCCCACGGACCATCGGCCAAGTGGTACGAGCGCGATCATGAACAAGGACCTGCTCGAATCGGCGCTCTCCCGAATCGACCCCGATTTGCGGTGTGTTTTCCTTCTCCGCGAGGTTGAGGAGTTGTCGTACGCGCGCATCGCCGAGGTGCTCGAGATCGCCGAGGGGACCGTCGCTTCGCGGCTCAACCGGGCACGTCAGGAGTTGAAGGCCGTACTACGAACCCTGGGATGGAGCGGTGAACCATGAACTGTTCTTCCATTCGACCGTTCCTATCGCCGTTTCACGATGACGAGTTACCACCGGACCAGCACGCCGCAGTCGAGGAACATGTCGCGACGTGCTCGGGATGTCGCCAGGAACTGGAGAGCTTTGCCGCTTTGTCCGAGATGGCGCGGCCGCTCCGAGAGTCGCCGCTTCCCGAACAGTGGGAATCGATCGCGATGCGGCTCGACGCTCCATCCCCGCCTGCATCGATCGTATTGCCTAAGCATCGATTCCTCCTCGCCCCTAAGGCCAAGCTGCGCCTGATGTGGGGAACGATCGCAGGCGTGACGGCACTTGCCTTTGTGGTTCTGTTCTCGTGGCCGGGGAGCCAACGCACGGCAGAACATCGCCACATGGAGGTGAATCTAGCCCGGTTTGTCGATGCTTTTCCCAAGGATCCGGCTGGGGCACAGCAGGCGCTGGAGCGTCAGTACCCCAATCGCATCGTCGACGCCGATGCGGTTGTGTCATTTGTCAGCTATCGTCCCGTCGCGCCAGAGACGTTGCCCGGGGGCCTGCGACGAGAGTCGGTCCGCGTCTTCGACATGCCCTGCTGCAAATGCGTGCAATCGCTGTACCGTTCGCCATCGGGCGGACCGGTAGCCGTCTTCGAGCATGTGAATGAAGAACCTGCTTGGTTCGGGGGCAAGCCGGCCATTACGGCGACATGCTGCGGTCAAGCTGTCACGCTCGTCGAGTGCGGCGACGGTCTGTGTGCTGCGTGGAAAGGAGCGGGCCGATACCTGACAGTGGTCGGCGTGAAGACTGTGGAAGAACTGCACGACTTCATATCCGCCATCAACCTGGGAAGTGGAGATTCAGGCTGAGTGACGGGAGACTTCGAGCGCGCTTCTAAGGCTTACACGAACTTGCCTCGGATTGCGCCGATCGATAGGATCGATCGGGACTCGTCTAAGCGTTGGTACATTTGCAACTTCGTGGCGTTCTTGTGCGTAAGGCTCGTTTTTCGATGGCGCGAAACTTCATCACGCGTTCTCCTCTGATCCAGTGCTGCCTGCTGGCGGTCTTCGCGTGGCAGGCTCTGCTGCCATGCGTGCATGGGCATGACGCCACTGACCACGCCTGTGCAGGTGGCGAAGTCTGCCAACTTGAGAACAACGGGCAGCCTTGCCATGACGACGCTCACGCGTCGGAAGCAACATGGTGCTGGCACTTTCATTGCAACCTTCCCGAGCCAAATGGTGAACCTGAAGACGTGCCAGGTCAGTGTCGGCACCAGCTTGTTGCCGCAGATGCCTTCGTTAGCGGTGGGGATGTGCTCCGTGACGGCTTGCTATTTGCGAGCCACCCCCTTTGCCTCTTCGAGGTCATCCTTCCGCGCTCGTGCCCCGACCTCGCCTCGAGTTTGGCTCGATCGGTGAGCGGATTCTTTTCGACATTCGCGCCGGAAATGCCATTTCCCGTTCGCTTCGAGAACCTCCGCTGCTAGCGGACTCTCGGCGAAGCCGGGCGTCGTTCTTGTGACGCCCCGCGTGCTGGCCATCGCTTCATGGTCGATGGCACCAGCTCGCAGTGTGGTCGACCTCACGATGGTCGCGGACTATTCCGCCGCCGCGTGCCTCGTTCCCTTCCCACCTTTCAGGAGTTTCACACGTGTTTCGCTCCCACTTCATGCCCGCACGATTCATGCCGCCCTTACGTTCCGCGACATTGGGTCGTATCGCGATGATCACCGCCATCCTGGTAGCCGCAGTGTCTTTGTCGGACACCGCAGAAGCGGGCCGCGGCCGGGGCCGCCCTCGTGGGCCAAGTCCCCAACAAATCCAAAAGATGAAAGAAGAGATGGCCTACCGGCAGCAGGAGTACACGCGTGTCCAGACCGAGGTTGCTGCCAAAGAACGCGAGATCTTTCAGCAATTCGACGAGAACGGTGATGGCCGTCTGTTCGGTGCCGAGCGATCGAAATACGACAAGCACATGCAGGCCATTCGCGACGGACGAGCCCCGAATCCGCTTGCCACCATCGCGCCGCTCGGCTCAGGACCTCGCCCGCAGAAGAAGAAATAGCTCGACGTTTCTCGCCCCGCGTCGAGCGATGGCCTCGACGCGGGGCGATCTGCCATGAACACCACACGAGAACCAGGGAAGCCCATGTCCGACACGCCGAAAAGCCGCGATCCCGAGCCCGCTCGAGAATCCCGCCATAACCACAGCACCGTCAGCTTCCGTACGGAACGGCTGGGCTCAACATCGGTTTCCCTCGTGTTGGACGACGGACTCGAGGAAGACGCATCATTCCCGGCGGTCCAGAAGGGGGAATTGATTGGCGGCAAGTACATCCTCGACAAGCCGATCGGACAAGGTGGGATGGGGACGGTGTGGCGCGCCGAACAACTCACGCCCCTCAACCGAACCGTCGCGATCAAGTTTCTCCGGGACAACCTGCAACGACGGCAGGCCGTGCCGCGATTCGCCGTGGAGCAGCAAGTGCTGGCATCCATGAGCCATCCAAACATCGCGAGCATTTTTGACAGCGGGCTGACGGACGACCACATGCCGTATCTCGTCATGGAATTTGTCGACGGGCCTGCCCTGAACCTGTTCTGTGATCACCATCGCCTCACGATCGCCGAACGCCTTCGCTTGATCGTCACGACGTGCTTGGCGGTCGAGCACGCCCATCAGCGAGGCATCATCCACCGCGACCTGAAGCCGTCGAACATCCTGGTGGCGATGGCCGATGCCGTGCCCATTCTGAAGGTGATTGATTTTGGACTCGCCAAGCCGCTCCCGTGGTCGGCCTGTGGCGGAGACTCTGCCGACAAGACGCTTCCTGGGGACGCCATCGGGACTCCGCTCTACATGGCGCCCGAGCAGATCACGTCGCCCGATACCGGCATCGACACGCGAGCCGATGTCTATGCCGTCGGTGTCATCCTTTACCTGCTCATGACCGGGGAACTTCCGTTTCCACCGTGCCCAAACGAAGACGGTGGATGGCTCCAGACGCTGCACACCATCGTCCATGAGGAACCGGCCCGACCGAGCCAGCGGGCAAGCACGTTGACGAACGAGGCCGCCATCGCGAAATCGCGACATGTGGCAGTCGGCGAGCTCTCCAAGGCGATTCGCGGAGATCTCGACTGCATCATTCTCAAGGCCATCGCGAAGCAGCCATCTGATCGCTATGCCAGTGTTTCCGCCCTTCGGAAAGACATCCAGCGGTACCTCAACAAACAGCCCATTCACGCTCGGCCCGCAACCCTCGCCTACCGAGCCAGTCGCTTTTTCAGCAGGCACCGGGTCTTGGTCTGCCTGGGCACTTTGCTTGGCGTCGTGCTCGTTGGCGGGCTTGCTGCCACGTCATGGGCGTTGCTTCGTGCTCACGCGGCCGCGGCCGCCGCCCGTGAAGCACTGGCGAGTGAACGAAAAGCCAATGATCGGACCAAGCGCGCGATCGCCATGCTTGCGGCATCACTCTGCGACGAAGCCCATGGCGATTCCTGCGGAGTCATCGCGTTTCGGCAGATCGTTGCCCTTCACGACGTTGCCAGCAACGACGATGATCCTCCCCACGGTCACGTCACGTTGACCGCCGCAGGCCCTTCCGAATCAGGCGAAGCCATCGCCGTCTATCGGCATGTTCTGGAGCTGCTCGACCGCCTTCATCGCGAGCAGCCATTGACGAACTACCGCTGCCTGGCTGTGAGCGTGCGAACGCGCCTTGGCCAGGAATTGGAGGCCGCCGGATACGTCGATCTCGCGATCAAGGAATATCAACTTTCGGAAACGGTCTTGAAACAGCTTGTCGCAGAGTATCCTGCGAATGCGGACTATCGCCGGCGTCTCGCGGCTGTCCAACAACTCATCGAAGCCTGTAGGTTACCGGGAGCTGCCAGCCGGCAGGCCGGGCAGTTCTGGCAATATGGGGCAACGCAGGGTCGCGAGAGGCCCGGCCGAACATGAACTTGAGAAAAATGGATTCTGTACCCGATACTGAAGATTGAAAGGCGAGCATGCGTTCTCTGGTCACCCACATCACTGCGATTGCCACGCTCTTCCACCTCATGGTGGGATGCTGTGGTCACGCGTCTCATGGCGATGATGGCCATGTGTGCGGGCATGAACTTGCCGTCGAGGTATGTGCTCACGACCACGACCATGACCACGTTCACGACGACCATCACCACTCGCCCGCATGCGAACCAGCCGATGGTGATGGGTCGCTCCTTGCTTCGGTCGTCAACGATGCCGAATCCAATGCTCCGTCTCACGAATGCCACGGCTGCGATTGTGCTGCCACGACCGACGCCAATCCGTCGTTTTCCGTCGGGCCGGACTTCCTCGGGTTTGCATGGTCCGAGCCTGCGGTCATCCATGCGTTAGGGGTTCCCTTGCGCTCGGCGTGGGAGCCGGGCGATCCGCCAATCCTCGCCGAGATCGAGCCCCGACTCTTTGAGCGGCTCCTGATCTGATAGGTCGCACGGCCCTTCTGGTCGCTGCGCTTTTGGCCTGCGTTGCTCGCGCGTGACTTTTTCGCGGAGCCCGTTTCTTGGCCTGCTTTTGCCAGTCGTACTGCGCCCGTACTGCCTGCATCCCACCTGCCCGAGGATCCGCCCGTGTCATCGTCTCTGCAATCGAAGCCCGGCCGCCGCACGGTCCTTATCGCTGTTTCGGTCGGTATCGTGCTCCTTCTGGTCGTATCGTTGAAGTCCGTTCGCGGCGTGCTGATTCGCGCGCTTGGTGGCGTAGCGCCGACCACAGAGTCTGCAACGACCAATGGCCCTGGCGATGAACATGCCGAAGGCGGCCACGATGATCATGCCGGTCACGATCACGGTCATGCGGGGCATGCTGAAGAGAACTCGATCGAGCTCTCAGAACAGGCGCGAAAGAGCATCGGGCTTACCGAAGGCGAAGCTGCCCTTACGACATTCCATCGCACGATCACCGTTCCGGGCATGGTGGTCGAGCGTGCAGGGCGATCGCGATTCAACGCCATCGCACCCATGACCGGGTTCCTCACGCAGATTCTTGTCACCGAGGGCGAAGCAGTTGCCCCCGGCCAGCCGCTGTTCGAGATCAGGCTCACCCACGAGGAGCTCGTGCAGGCGCAGGCCGATCTCCTCCGGACAACCGTGCAAATCGAGGTCGTCAATCGCGAGATCGCGAGACTTACCGGAATCAGTGAAGGACTCGTCGCGACCAAGGTGATTCTGGAGCGGAAGTACGAGCTTCAGAATCTCGAGGCTGTCCAGCTCGCTCAGCGTCAGGCGCTCCTGCTGCACGGCCTCACGGAAGCCCAGGTCAGCGCGATCATGAAAGACAAACAACTTCTAGGCTCGATCGTCGTGCAGGCACCAGCCGCGGTCACGGCCGACGCTGGCGGCATGATGCTCGTCCAGCGCCTCTCGGCAGACCGCGGGCAGCACGTGACCGCGGGTGACACGATCGCCGTGCTCGTCAACCACACGACTCTCTTGGTGGAGGGCGATGCGTTTGAGCAGGACGTGGCCCCGGTCACCGCCGCCGCATCGGCAGGAAAAAAGGTCACGGCCATCCTCGATGCCGCCAAGAGCCCTGACGCCCGGATTGAAGGTCTCGGAATCGCCTACGTCGCTGACCGAGTGGATCCCGAGTCGCGAACGCTTCGCTTCTTTGTGACGCTGCCCAACGCCCCGCTGATCCGCGAGGCTCGAGGTGAGGGCGAACAAGAGTTTGTCGGCTGGCGCTTCAAACCCGGCCAGCGGATGCGGATTGAAGTGCCGGTCGAAGAATGGCCAGAACGGATCGTGCTTCCAGCCACGGCGGTCGCCCAAGACGGCGTCGAGAACTATGTCTTTCGGGCCAACGGCAACCACTTCGACCGGGCGGCCGTCCATGTCGAGTACCGCGACCCGCAGTGGGTCGTGGTCGCCCACGACGGCACGCTCTTCCCAGGCGATCGGATCGCGATGACCGCCGCCCAGCAGCTTCAGCTCGCGCTCAAGAACAAGGCGGGTGGCGGGATCGATCCGCACGCCGGCCACAACCACTGATGATCATTCAGACACGCCACCGAGACCGTCGCGCCCATGCTTGATGCCGTCATCCGCAACGCCCTGCGATTCAGAATGCTCACGATCGTGATGGCGCTCGTGGTCATGGTCTATGGCAGCATCACGCTTTGGCAGCTCCCGATCGACGTGTTCCCCGACTTGAATCGGCCGCGGGTCACGATCATGACAGAGGCTCCTGGCCTCGCTCCGGAGGAAGTGGAGACGCTCGTCACATTTCCGCTGGAGAGCGTGCTCAACGGTGCCACCGGCGTGCAGGCCGTTCGCAGCTCGTCAGGCATTGGTCTCTCGGTGATCTATGTCGAGTTTGCCTGGGGCACCGACATCTACGTCGATCGCCAGATCGTGGCCGAGAAAATTGCCGTCGCGCTCGACCGTATGCCGAAGGGCATCCGCCCGCAACTGGCCCCGATCGCGTCGATCATGGGCCAGGTGATGCACGTCGGCATGTGGAGCGAAGGCGACAAGACTTCGCCTATGGAGGTACGGACCCTTGCCGACTGGGTCATCCGCCAGCGGCTCCTCACCATCCCCGGTGTGGCCCAAGTGGTGACGATGGGGGGCGGTCGCAAACAGTTTCAGGTGCTCGTCGATCCAGAGTCACTCCTGAAGTTTGGTGTCACGCTTGAAGATGTCGAACAGGCCGTGCAGGCGAGCAATTCCAACGCCACCGGTGGGTATCTCGACCAGGGCGGCAACGAGCTCTTGGTACGCTCGATCGGCCGCATCCAGAGCGTCCGTGATCTCGAATCCGTCGTGGTCAAAGGCACCGGAGAGCGGCCGATCGTACTCGGCCAGGTCGCACGGGTGGCCGAAGCCCCGCAGGTGAAGCGCGGCGATGCCGCGGTCAATGGCCAGCCGGCCGTAATCCTCGTCATCGCCAAACAGCCCGGTGCCGACACGCGAAAGCTCACCGACGACGTGACCAAGGCTCTCGTCGAGCTCGGGCCCTCACTGCCCGACGACATCAAGCTCAATCCCGAGCTTTACCAGCAAAAGACGTTTATCGATCTCTCGATTCACAACGTCATCGAGGCCCTCCGTGACGGCAGCATTCTGGTGATCATCGTCTTGTTCCTGTTCCTGCTCAATTTCCGCACGACCTTCATCACGCTCACGGCGATCCCCCTTTCGATCGTCATGACCGGGCTGATCTTCAAGTGGTTCGGCATGTCGATCAACACGATGACGCTGGGCGGCCTGGCCGTCGCGATCGGTGAGCTCGTGGACGATGCCATTGTCGATGTCGAGAACATTTTTCGCCGACTGCGCGAGAACGCCCACGCTGCCAACCCCAAGCCAGCCATCCGCGTGGTCTACGAGGCGAGTAGCGAGGTACGGAACTCGATCGTGTTCAGCACGATCTTGGTCGTGCTCGTGTTTGTGCCCCTGTTTGCCCTTGGCGGCATGGAAGGAAAACTGTTTACGCCCCTTGGCGTCGCTTACATCGTTTCCATTCTCGCGTCGCTCCTGGTCTCGCTCACGGTCACACCCGTACTCGCGTACTGGCTTCTCCCGAATGCAAAATTCATGGAGCACGAGAAAGACGGGTTTTTGTTGCGGTTCCTCAAGGTGCTTGCCGGGTTCGCGATTCGCCTCTCCGTGCGTCATCCGGTTCCGATCCTCACGGCAGTGGCCTCAGCGGTTGTCCTGAGCATCGTGGTGGTCATGTCGCTCGGCCGCGACTTTCTTCCACCGTTCAACGAGGGCTGCGTGCAGGTCAATGCCCTCTTGCCACCCGGCACGTCACTTGAGACATCAAACCGGATTGCGGGCATGGTGGATGAACGCATCGGCAAGATCCGTGGAGTCGCCAACTTCGCCCGCCGCACCGGGCGAGCAGAACTCGACGAGCATGCCGAGGGAGTGAACGTCTCTGAAATCATCGTCAGTTTTGATCCGAAGGCGGGTCGGACTCGTGAAGAGATGCTCGAGGAGCTACGTGAAGAGCTGACGCAAGTGCCCGGGGTCGTCATCGCCGTGGAACAGCCGCTCGCCCACCTCATTAGTCACATGCTTTCGGGCGTGAAGGCCCAGATCGGCATCAAGCTCTATGGTGACGATCTCAGTGAGCTGCGACGCACGGCCGAACGCATGAAGGCGGCGATCGCTGACGTGCCGGGCGTCAAGGATCTCATGGTCGAGCAGCAGACCGAAATCCCGCAGCTCCAGATTCGCCTGCGTCGTGAGAAGCTCATGGAGTATGGTCTCACAACGGACGTGGTCAACGAGTTTGTCGAGACCGCGATGAACGGCCGCACCGTCTCCGAGATCGTGGACGGCCAACGAAAGTTTGATCTGGTCGTGCGGCTGGACGAGCCCTATCGGATTGACCCCGAGGTTCTGCGCAGGCTCTCAATCAACCTTCCGTCTGGAGGCCGAGTGCCGCTTTCGACCGTGGCCGAAATCACCGAGGGCAGCGGCCCCAACACGATCAACCGCGAGAACGTCCGCCGTCGAATTGTGATCCAGTGCAACACGGCTGGACGCGACCTCGTTGGTGTCGTCGAAGACATTCAGGAGCGGCTGGCGGCCATCCAGGCGTCGCTACCGACCGGAAGCTTCATCGAATACGGCGGGCAGTTCGAGAGCCAGAAAGAGGCCACGCGAATGATCGGGCTCTTGAGCCTGGTGTCGCTCGCGGGAATGTTTTTCGCCCTCTACACGCTCTTCGGGTCGACGAACCTCTCGCTCCAGGTGCTCTCGGCACTGCCGATGGCGGCGATCGGATCGGTGGCGGCCCTCGTCATCACGCAGCAGTCGCTCACCGTCGCGAGCATGGTCGGATTCATTTCGCTTTCCGGCATCGCCTCGCGCAACGGCATCCTTCTCATCGCTCACTACATCCACCTCGTGCAGCACGAAGGGGAGAAGTTCACGCCCGAAATGGTCGAGCGAGCAGGGAAGGAACGCGTGGCGCCGATGCTCATGACGGCGCTCACGGCGGGCATCGCCCTTGTACCCCTCGTGCTCGCTGCCGGTGAGCCCGGGAAAGAAATCCTCTATCCGGTCGCCACGGTGATTCTCGGCGGCCTCATCAGCTCAACGCTTCTCGACTTCTTTGTCCACCCGGCGCTCTTCTGGTGCTTTGGCAGAGCCCAGGCAGAGAAGGCGATGACCGCAAAAGCGCACGATGAACTGGCGGCACCGACCCACGGTGCGGCATGACGGTGACTTGATTGTTAGCGATGATCCCCCCAAGGAGACGACACGATGCGGAGTTTCGACATGATTCGATGCGGTGCGATGGTGTGCGGCCTGGTGTTCGCGAGCGCCGGCTTTCAGACCAGAGCTGAAGAAGGCCACGACGACCACCCCTCGGAAGGCCCCCATCACGGCGCGCTCATCGAGCTGGGCCAAGAGGATTTCCACGCTGACCTCGTCCATGACGACGAGACGGACACCATCACGATCTACGTGCTCGACGCTGCGGCCAAGAAAGCGGTGCCGATCGTGGCGAAGAAGCTCACACTCAACATGATTGCAGGCGGCAAACCCAAGCAGTTTCACCTTGCTGCTAAGCCGCAGGAAGGCGATCCAAAGGACTCATCGTCTGCTTTTGCCATTACTGACAAAAGCCTCGGAGAGATTCTCGACACCGAAGGCTCAAAGGGCCGCTTGAATGTGGAGATCGGCGGCAAGGTGTACGTGGGCGAGGTTGGTGGTCACGGTCACGAGGACGAAAAGCATCACGAGTGATCCGCAATCGCCCCGCCGTGAAAATCGTCGCGGCGGGGCTGACGCGGTACGTCAACGGATTCGAGAAAGCCAGGAGGGCATCAATGATATTCACGAACCAACACTCCCGCCGGTGGCTGGATACAGCGATCGTCGCTGGGCTCATGGCCATGAGCTGCTGCCCAGGGGTTGCCTTTGCCCAGAAACAGCTCGCCGACGACCTCATCATCCTGAACGCCGGTCAGCGGGCCATCGAGCGAGAACGATCGGTCGGTGTAGGTGAGCCGGGGTCCGATTACAACCGCCTGAGTGCGCCGGCCAGTGAGCCTGTCTCTGGGGTGCAACGATTGCCACCGGTGTCGGACAATTTTGCACGAAGCCGCGATCCCCTTGCCGCGGCATCTGACCCGATCGCGACTGCGTCGGCTCGCCCAAGGGCTGAGGTGATTCCCGTGCCGGCACCGATCGCTCCCGCAACGCTGCCAGCCGGTGGCCCGCTCGACGTACCGTCACTGGATGATCCCGGCCCAGTGAATGGCCTCACGCTCGACGACGCAATCAATCTTGCAATCGAGCGTAATCGTTCCCTTCAGTCGCGTTTCCAAGAGATACGCAAGGCCGACGCCGACCTCCTGACTGCTGGGCTGCGCGGGAATCCATACGTGTTCGGCAGCATCGACAGTGTGCCGTACGGAAGCTACTCGCCGGAGCGTCCTGGCGAGCCAGGCTACGCGCTCACGGTCATCCAGCCGTTCGATATCAACAACAAGCGTGGCCATCGCATCATCGCTGCGGAGCGGGCCAAGAGCGTGACCCACGCCCAGTACCAGGAGGCCGTGCGCCTCGAGATCGACGCTCTCTACACGCTGTACACCGATGTCCTCGCGGCGAGAGAGACGATCCGCTATGTCGATGCGAGTATTGCCGGCCTGCATGAACTTCGCACCACGGTCGCGCGACTTGTGAAGGGCGAGGAGCTGAGCAGTCTGGAACTCGAACGGATCGAGCTCCAGATCGAAGCGGCAGAGATCGCCAAGGCCGAGGCCGCAGCCTCACTCGTGGCAGCCAAACGCCGCCTGGCACTTGACCTCGTGCTCCCGAGTCCAGACGACGTCCCACTCGACATCCGCGCAGCTCTTCACACCGACACCGCCGCGATTCCGCCCACCGAAGAGCTCGTCCAGTTGGCCCGTCAGCATCGACCCGATCTTCGCGCCTTTCTACTTGGAACCCAGCGGGCCTCCGCCGAGGTGCAGCTTGCCGTCAAGGAACGCTATCCCGACGTCTTCGTGCTTTACACGCCGTGGGGCGCCGTCGACAACACCGCCCTTGGCGAACAGAACGCGACGTCGTGGGGCATCAGCGGCATGGCAAGCGTGCCCCTCTTCAACCGTAACCAGGGCAACATTCGCCGCGCGGAGACGAGCCGTTCGCAGGCCGCCACGGAGCTCGATCAGATTGGCCGGCAGATCGAAACCGAAGTTCGCCAGGTTGCGACCGAAGTCGACGTGGCTCGCAAGCGAGCGGAGCGGCTTGAAACCACAATCCTTCCGCGCGCCCGACGCATTCGCGACATGACGCTCGACCAGGTTCGCAGTGGTCAGGCCGACATGCTGACCTACATCCAGGCGCAGCGGGAGTATGTCGATGTCGTGCGGCAGTACCGGGACGCCCTGCTTGATCTCAGGCGGGCCGCCCTTCGGATCAACACGGCCGTCGGCATTCGGCTCGTCTATGACCCCGCCGAGATTCGGCCAGCGCCCGGCGAAGAGGTGACTCGATGAGGAATACGCGAACCGTCGGCGAACACCTGAGATTTCTGATGTTCTCTCGCAATTCAGTGATCCAACATTCAGGGACAATTTTCACCACCAAGGAGGTCAGCATGAGGTTCTCGGCAATGATTCGGCGAGGCATTCTCGGAGCCTGCGTGCTCATGAGTGGAATGGCTCTAGCCCAGCAGCAGGCAAATGCTTCGCTCCAGACCACGCTCGAGCAATCGGCGGCCGCGGGCACGTTCACGTTTGTGGTGTTTCACCGTGACGGCGGTGACGCCACCAAGGCCTTGTGCCAGCAGGTCGAGACTGAATTGAAGGCCCACCAAGGCAAGGCCGTCCTCACGACGGCGAGGGTCGATGACCCCACGGAAAAAACGATGGTCGAGAAGTTCGGCATTGCGCGAGCACCGATGCCAATGGTGGTGGTCGTGGCGCCCAACGGAGCCGTGACAGGCCTGTTCCCGCGATCGATGACGGCCGAGCAGGCAACCGCCGCGATCGTTCCGCCTACGATGATGAATTGCATGAAGCAGCTTCAGGACCAAAAGCTCGTCTTCGTTTGCCTCACGCGGACGGATCGCGTCGAGGTGCCGGAGGGAGTTGGAGCGATCCAGCAGCTTCCGGAGTTCAAGGACCGTGTATCGCTCGTCGGCTTGTGTCTTGATGATCCGTCCGAATCTCGTTTCTACGAGCAGTTGAAACTCGACCCGAGCAAGGTCGACGGCCCCTATGCCGTACTCATCGCACCGCCAGGGGCGCTCGTCGGGCATTTCGATCCCCAGAGCACCGCCGAGTCGATCGCCGCGGCCATTCACAAAGCCGGCAAATGCTGCGACGACGCCAAGTGCAAGCACAACAAGGCGGCTCGTGCTCCCGCATCGGGCGGCAGCCGCAAGTAATCACCACTTCACTCCCATTCACTGACAGGAGACCATCAGCATGACCCTTCGATCCTTGATCTGGCAAGAGCTTCGATCGCGCCCGTGGGCGGCATTGTCCAATAGCCTGGCGATTCTGCTGGGCGTGGCCGCGCTCGTCGCGATTCGGCATATCACCGTGGCGTCGGAGCAGGATGTTTCCCATCAGCTCTCGGACCTCGGCGCCAATATCCTCGTGCTCCCTCAGGAGGCGACCCTCCAGGACTACTACGCTGCCGACCAGAACAGCGGCACTCTTCCCGAAGAGCATGTCTCGGAGATTTACTTGGCGGGCCTGACCGGGATCGAACAGGTGTCGCCACGACTCAACGTCCCGGCGACGATGCGTGGGCTGGCCATCACGCTCACGGGGATTCTGCCGCAGTCCGAGCTCGAAGCCCAAGCGGCTTGGCAGACGACGACCCTCTTTACGGCTCCGAAAGGGCACGAAGGATGCACGAAGGCCAAGATCACTGCTGCGGAGCTCGAAGGCACCGATTCGATCGTCACCCACCGTGCCATTCAGAACTTGGCCAAGAACGAGATCATCGTCGGGGCCGATGTGGCGAGCCGGTCGCAGTTCGAAACTGGCGACATGGTCGAGATGCTCGGCAAAGCGTTCACGATTCGTGGCATCCTGTCCGCCACGGGCACCGTGGATGACTCGCGCGTCTTCGCCCACCTGCGAACCGTTCAGGAAGCTTCCGGCAGCGGGCCTGTGTGCAATGCGATCGAAGTGATTGGGTGTTGCGAAGACGCGGCCGGGAGCCTCGTTCCCGAGCTGCGGAAGCTCCTTCCCAACGCCAAGGTCGTGACGATCTCTCAGGTCGTTCAGACGCAAGTGGGCGTGAACCGCCTCATGGCGAACACGTCGTGGTTCGTGCTCGCGGTGCTCGTCATCGTCGGGGGCACAAGTCTCGCTGGTGCCATAACGGCAAATGTTCGTGAGCGGCGGCGGGAGATCGGAACGCTCATGGCCCTCGGGGCATCGCCCAGCTTCGTGCAGGGTTTGTTTTTGGGCAAGGCACTTGTGCTCGGTGTGGTGGCCGGAACGGTCGGCTGCGTGCTCGGCCTCACCGTCGCAGTGGCAGCCGGTCCCGCGTGGGCTGAAGTCTCTGTCTCCGTACTTCCGGCCACCGCGATTCTGGCGATCGTGGTGGCAACGTCCCTGGCAGTCCTGTCCGCACTCTGGCCGTCTCGGAAGGCAGCCACGCTCGATCCATGTCTCTGCTTTCAGGAGGTCTGAAAATGTTTCGACTCGAGAATGTCATCAAGAAGTATTCCCGTCGCGGCACCGAGGTCACGGCCTTGGAATGTGAGAACCTCTGCGTCGACAACGGCGAGTACGTCGCGATTGTCGGCCCTAGCGGGAGCGGCAAGACCACGCTCTTGTCCCTGCTGGGAGGGATGCTTTCGCCGACGAACGGACGGGTCTGGCTGGATGACACGTCGATCTACGACCTGTCGGCAGGGGCGAGATCTGCGCTGCGGAGCCAGCGTATGGGGTTCGTGTTCCAGACGTTCAACCTAGTCCCGTACCTGACAGCTCTTCAGAACGTGCAGATACCGCTGTGCCTGCTCGGTCGTGATGGTGTTGAGCAGGAACGGCAAGCTCAGGAGATGCTCGAACGATTTGGGCTCGGCGAGCGGCTCCATCATCGACCGTCGGAGTTGAGCGTCGGGCAACAGCAGCGTGTGGCACTCGCTCGAACGCTCGTGAATGATCCACGTGTGATTCTGGCTGATGAACCGACAGGGAACCTCGATCCAGAAAGTCGCGAGACCGTCCTTGGCGCATTCGACACGGCCCATCGGGAAGGTCGTACCGTGATCATGGTGACGCACGATCCGGTGGCCGCTGCCCGAGCCTCACGCTCGCTCACGCTGCGAAGCGGCGTGCTCGCGAGCGGTGAAGTACCGGCGATCCTCGGGTGTCACCACGCGGCCTGAGAACGCTGTTGGCTCCGGTGCTTTTTGGATGAACCGCGTGGCGTCACTTTCACTATGGGGTGATGATGACGCCACTAACCCGCAGTCCGGGGTTGCTGTTCCAAGATGCCTGCGCCGTCGCCTACGTGCCTCGTCTCTGGACAACGTCGGACAGAAAAGCCCGAGTTGCTTGGACGGAATCTCATTCCACTCGTAGTGGTCCGCAATGACTCGGTCAGTGTTCACCGGACGCAGCCGACAAACGCGTTGGTCTCTGTGGAAGATTAGTGCACGAAGTCAACATGGCGACTCGTCGTCTGTTCGTAGGCCGTTCGCTTTCCACCAATCAGGAAGGCCGGGATTGATGCGTTGCCAGTAGGCGCCGTGATAGGAGGGTTTGCGCATCTCGGCCACCACCACGACCGCGCAGACACAGACCGCCACGAATACCGTCACCCACCACCCAGGAAAGCCCGATACCAAAGTCGCACCAGCAAGAACCACGAAGATCCCTGCCCAAATGAGCTCCGGGACGCGCGACACTCGAAATACGTTGCAGAAAATAAAAAAGTGGGCGAGGGGGATACAGACCACCAGGCAGTACGACAGGTCGATGAATGCCAGGGCTACCGAGAGAAGAGCGCCGAGGATGAGCACGAGCAGGTCAACAGCCGACAGGCGAAAGCCAGGAGCGAACGCAGGGGTGGCCATCTGCTCATCTCATTCCGCAACACGACAGGTCGGATCCGCGGTCATATCGAGCACCTGGTGCGTCTGGTGCCCGTAATCCGAGACCCAGCACCCCAACCCCGAACCCATGCCCGAATTTTCAAAAAAAAAGTCGGGTGCCAGGGCCTTCTATAGATAGATGCGCCGGAAACCCCACATGGGGGCAGCCGGCGGGATTCTCACTTTCTCAGATTCCCACTTTTGGCTTCGTGAGAAGAGTGGCGGCGGGGTTCATGGGGCGATTTCACGGGGCTTTTGCAGATCCACGGCGCCAGAACCGGTCCCAAGGGTTCGTTTTCAAAAAGTGGGAAAGTGGGAATCTGAGAGAATCCGCCGTCCTGCTCACCCCTTTTTTCTATGCCGGGTACTCCAGGTTGCTGAGTACAGGCCAGGAACACCACGACCGCAATACCCGACCAAGACGGCAATCGAGCGGTAGTTCCTAGGCGTTCGTGCGTTTCATGATCCGACCAACAGAAGGCACGGGATGATGGCGTTGTGTTTCTGGTGGGTATGGCCAGAAACCAGCCTATCCGGAGGGTACGGCGGCTGGCTCGTTCGGGTGAAATCTTGGCTTGGCGGTTGGTGGCGTTGAATCAGGTACTCAGGAGCGTTGCCGTGGTACTCGCTACCACGGGGTGTTTGCCCCGAATCACACACTCAGGCGGGCCGTCACGGCGCTCGCTATCGGAAACATCGGCAAACAACGCGAGGCCGCGACCGGCGGGCTCGGGGGCGACCGTCACGGCACC
>Ga0315901_10001295_pt1 | contig 36308 bp, 26 predicted proteins | sample LakEriMetagenome_10_FD_203761 | JGI IMG/M metagenome (GOLD analysis project Ga0315901, IMG submission 203761) | Freshwater fungal communities from buoy surface, Lake Erie, Ohio, United States - Buoy 2 MA116 | ecosystem: Environmental > Aquatic > Freshwater > Lake | place: USA: Lake Erie, Ohio...
CAAGGTGAAGGAGCTGGATCGCAGCCGCGCCGCCGACCTGATCGTCGTCGACGCGCCGCCGGCCGGGCACGCCGCCCCGTTCCTGCGTTCGGCGAGCGCGCTGCAGGAGGTCGTGGCCAACGGCCCGGTGCGGCAGCAGGCCGACGAGGTCGCGGCGATGCTCGCCGATCCGGCGCGTGCCCAGGCGATGCTGGTCACGCTGGCCGAGGAGACGCCCGTGAACGAGCTCGTCGAGCTGGCCTGCGACGTCGACGACCGCCTCGGACTCGCGCTCGCCCCGCTGGTCGTGAACGCGTGCTGGCCGGATCGTCCCGAGCTCGAGCTCACCCCCGCCACCGCGGCGAAGCGCAGCGGGGTGAGCCTCACCACCGCCGACCGCGCCGCGCTCACGATGTCGAGCCGCTACGGCTGGCACCGGCTGCAGGTGCAGCGCGAGCAGCTCGCCCGGCTCGACGACCTCCTGCCGCTGCCGCGGATCGTGCTGCCGAAGCTGCTGTCGCCCCGGTTGCAGGCGGCCGACATCGACCGGCTCGCCGACGAGCTGGCGGTCGAACCGGAGCGCCCACGATGACCAGCCGCCGCATCGGCAGCCCGCTCGCCCACCTGCTCGACACCGCCGACCTCCTGGTCACCTGCGGCCCGGGTGGCGTCGGCAAGACCACGACCGCCGCCGCGCTCGGCCTCGCCGCGGCGCGGGCCGGACGCCGGGTCGTGGTCGTCACGATCGACCCGGCGCGACGCCTGGCCGACGCACTCGGCATCGACTCCGAGCACGCGAACGAACCGCACCTCGTGGCCGGTGCGGTCACCGGTCCCGGTTCGTTCTCGGCGCTGATGCTCGACGCCGAGCACACCTTCGACCAGCTGATCCGCGAGCGTGCGGGCGACGCCGCCGACTCGATCCTGTCGAACTCCGTGTACCGCAGCATCGCCGGGTCGCTCGCCGGTGCGCAGGAGTACATGGCGATCGAACGGCTGCACCAGCTGCACCACAGCGGCGAGTACGACCTCGTGGTGATCGACACGCCGCCGTCCCGTCACGCGATCGACGTCCTGGAAGCCCCCGACCGGCTCGTCCGCTTCCTGTCGAACCCGGTGTACCGGGCGCTCACCCTGCCGTCGCGCTCGTTCGCGAAGGTCACCAACGCCGCGTCGAACGCGTTCCTGTGGACGGTGAAGCGCCTCGCCGGCCCGAAGATCGTCGAGGACACGATCGAGTTCTTCCGGTCGATCTCCGGGCTCGAGGACGGCCTGCGCACCCGCGCCGCGGAGATGGCCGCGCTGCTGCGTGCCGAGCACACCGCGTTCGTGCTGGTGTCGAGCCCACGCGCCGAGGCGATCGACGAGGCACGCTTCCTCGCCACCGCGCTCGACGAGGGCGGCTTCCGCCTCGGCGGTGTGGTCGCGAACCTCGTGCACCCCATGCCGGCGGCGCTGCACCTGTCCGACGACGTCCTCGACGCGGTCGAGGGGCCCCTCGCGGTGCAGATCGCCTACCACCGCGAGCTCACCGAGCTCGCCACGGCGGAACGCGCGGAGCTCGACGGCCTGGTCGAGGTCGCACGCGGCGCACCGGTGTGCGAGGTGCCGTTGCTCGACCACGACGTCCACGACGTCGAGGCACTGGTCGAGCTCGGTCGCGTGCTCGTCGACTGACGCGCACCCGATCGGAACCGACGGCGAGGACCGGATCGGCGGGAGCGGACCGTCCGGGGGGCTCAGCCGGCGGGCGGGCGGAAGTCCGGGTTCTCGGTCCGGGTGCGCTTCAGCTCCCAGAAGCCGTCGACGGTGGCCGCGGCAGTCACCCCGTCCCACAGGCGCAGCGCCTGGTCGAGCGGCAGTCGCCGGCTGATGACCGGACCGAAGAACCCGACCGCACGGCCGAGCGGGCTCCCGCCACACTGTCGTCGTGCCCTCGGACGACCATCACCGCGAGCGACCGGCCGGCGGGACGCCCCCCGAGTTCCGGCTGCGCGACCTGCGGCCGGACACGGACACCGCCGCCGTCCGCGCGCTGGTGCTGGCCGGACTGGAACAGCACTGGGGTGTGGTCGACGCGACCTTGAACCCCGACCTCGACGACCTCCCCGGCACGCACCCGGGCAGCCGCACCGTCGTCGCGGTCGATGTCGACGGCCGGGTGATCGGCACCGGCACTGTGGTGCCACGCGACGCGACGACGGCGGAGGTGGTGCGGATGTCGGTGGACGCTGGGTGCCGCCGTTCCGGCGTGGGCCGCGCCGTGCTCGACGAGCTCGTCGCGACGGCCGAGCGCTGGGGCACCGAGCGCGTGGTGCTGGAGACCACGGCGACGTGGACGGACACGATCGCGTTCTACGAGCGCAACGGATTCCGCGTCACGCACCACGACGACGGACCGTTCGGGCGCGACGCCTGGTTCGAACGACGCGCCGCCCCGACCGACCGCTGAAGGCCGCCACCCGACCCGGCCACCGCAGCCACCGCAGCCACCGCAGCCACCGCGGCCGATCGCGGCCTCGTGCGAAACCTGGACGCAGGATGTCCACGTTGCGGCGCGACCGTGATCGCCATGACGAACCAACAGATCCAGACCGTCCTCGACCCCGGCCCGCTCGCGGCGTCCGACCCCCGTCTCGCCCTCGCCCACGCCATGGCCACCGCCGGCGCGACGATCGCCGGCGTGCAGCCCGACCAGTTCGAGCTGCCCACGCCCTGCGGCGCCTACGACGTGCGACAGCTCATCGGGCACCTCGTCGCGGTCGCCCGCCGCATCGCCGTCGTCGGCGCGGGCGGCGAGCCGTTCGGCGTGCCGCAGATCGCCGAACTCGACGACGACCGCGTCGTTGCGGCGTGGACCGACGCAGCGCACGACGTGCAGCGCGTGTGGACGCCCGACGAGGTGCTCGACACGATGCTCACGGTGCCGTGGGCCCAGCTGCCGGGCCATGTCGTGGCGAGGATGTACACCGGTGAGATCAGCGTCCACACGTGGGATCTCGCCACGGCGACCGGCCAGTCGCCCGTCTGGCACGAGCCGGCGCTCGCGATGGCGTACGAGGCGATCCGCATCGGCCTTCCGGCTGCGGGGCGCACCGCCGAGGTGGAGGCGGTGCTCGAGCAACTCGACGCCGGGACGCGCGAGGCGGTCGCCGCAGGAGGTGCACCGTTCGGCGAGGTGGTGGTCGTCGGTGACGACGCTCCGCTCATCGACCGACTCGTCGCCTGGACCGGGCGCGACCCGCGCCGCTGACGTCACGACGGCCCCGTCGCGCCCGTCGTGACGGGGCCGTCCCATCGGCGAGACTCGGCGCATGGCGAACGACGACGGACACGACACCGACCCGACGACGGGCGACACCGACCCGACGACGGGCGACACCCACCCGACGACGGGCGACACCGACCCGACGACGGTGCGCACGGAGCGACTGGACGGCGGGGTGTGGGTGGTGACCATCGACCGGCCGCACGTGCGCAACGCCGTCGACCGGCCGACGGCCGAGGCGCTCGCCGCCGCGTTCCGCGAGTTCGAGCGCCGCGACGACCTCCTCGTGGCCGTGCTCACCGGCGCGGACGGTGCCTTCTGCGCGGGCGCGGACCTCCGGGCGGTCAGCACCGGCCGCGGCAACCGGGTGGAGGCCGACGTCGCCCTCGACGGTCCGATGGGGCCGACCCGGATGCTGCTCTCGAAGCCGGTGATCGCCGCCGTCGAGGGGCACGCCGTGGCCGGTGGACTCGAGCTCGCCGCCTGGTGCGACCTGCGGGTGGCGGCCGAGGACGCGGTGTTCGGCGTGTACTGCCGCCGATGGGGCGTGCCGCTCGTCGACGGCGGCACGATCCGGCTGAGCCGTCTGCTCGGCCACAGCCACGCGCTCGACCTGATCCTCACCGGCCGGGGCGTGAGCGGTGAGGAGGCGCAGCGGATGGGGCTCGCCAACCGGCTGGTACCGACCGGCCGGGCGCTCGACGAAGCGATCGCCCTCGCCCGGCAGATCGCCGCGTTCCCCCAGGTGTGCCTCCGCGGTGACCGCCGGTCGAGCTACGACCAGTGGTCGCTGCCGCTCGACGAGGCGCTCGCCCGCGAGACCGAGCTCGGGCTCGCGACCATCCGCTCCGGTGAGACGGTCGCCGGTGCCGGCCGGTTCGCAGCGGGCGCCGGGCGGCACGGCGCGTTCGACTGACGGCCACCACGCGTGGCGGTGGCACCGCCGCGAGCCGGGATGACCGTGGTCGTGCGACGGTCCGCGGCTACGATCTCTGTCGCTCCGGCTCCCTCCGTCAGCGCCACGAGCGCCAGGCCCGTCAGGACCCGACCGCATGAACCCACCCCTCGACCGCACGCCCCACGGCTCCACCCGTGCCGCCGCGCGCCGTCGCTCGGGCGACGGTCGTGCCGCCGTGCAGCCCGACCCCCGTCGCAGCACCGAGCGCCCTCGCATCACCCCCGACCCTCGGGTCAGCCGGGCGTCGGCCGGTGGCGATCCACTGCTCGCCGACCCCGGCGTGCGCCGCGCCGACCCCCGTCGCACGGGCGATCCGCGGGCGACCGGCGAACCTCGCCGCACCGTGCGCATCGACGGCCGGATCGACCGGCCCACCGATCCCCGGCCGCGCGGCACGAACGACGACCGCTCCCGCAACGACCGCTCCCGCAACGACCGGCACGACGACCGGCACGACGACCGGTACCGCGAGGTGCCGCTGCGCGACGTGCCGGCGTACCGCGCCGCCGTGGGCCGCGACGAGCACCGCAGCGACCGCCGACCGCTGTTCGCCGCGGCAGCTGCCGCCACCCTGCTCTGCGCCGTGATCGCCTTCCGGGGCGGGGACGACGCCGACGAACTGGTCACCCCCGCCGTCGCCGCCGCCGAGGACACCGCGGACGCGGCGGCACCCGCCGACGCCGCTTCACCGGCGGTGGCCGCCGGTCCCGCCGTCGCGACCCCGGCCTCCGACCCGGCCGCGCTCGTGGCCGCCGATCCCACTGCGGCCGGCGAGGTGCAGGACCTCGACGGTGATGCGCTCACCCGGGCCGACACCTGCCTCATGGACGAGCTGTCCGTCCGGCTCGGTGACAGCGGCCAGAGCGTCACCTGTCTCCAGCAGGCGCTCACCGAGCAGGGCTTCTACACCGGCCCGGTGTCGGGCCAGTTCGACCAGGCCACCTTCGTCGCGGTCGAGGCGATGCAGACCGATCGCGAGCTCTACGTCGACGGCATCGTCGGTCGCGAGTCGGCGATCTCGCTCGGCATCTGGCCCGACGAGGAGAGCTTCGTCACCCGCACCCCTCCCCCGCCGCCGGGCGCCGTCGACCTGCTGGGCTATCCGCTGTCGTCGGTGGCGTCCGCCGGAGCGGACGCGCCACCGCTGCCGGAGAACTCCGGAACCGGCCGGCGCATCGTCTACGACCGTGCCGGCCAGCGTGTGTGGGCCGTCGGCAGCGAGGGCGAGATCATCCGGTCCTGGCTCGTGTCGGGCAGCAAGTACTCGAACGAGCTCCCCGGCACCCACGAGGTGTACAGCAAGTCCGAGGTCTCGACGGCGTGGAACGGCAAGGCGTATCTGCCGAAGATGGTCCGCTGGCTGAAGACCCAGAAGGGTGCGATCGGGTTCCACTCGATCCCGCTGCACGTCGAGGACAGGTCGCCGTACCAGACCGAGGCCGAGCTCGGCCAGCGGTTGTCGGGTGGCTGCCAGCGCCAGGCGGTCGCCGATGCGGACTTCCTGTGGGAGTGGGCCGACATCGGCACCAAGGTCGTCGTCATCTGACGACCCGGCACCACGCCTGACGCGCCACTGCGGGACGAACACGCCCGAGGGGCGCATCCGTCCCGCAGGGGGCGGGGGGATCAGGAGGGAACGGGGAGGATCGGGCCGTCAGCGGCCGGCACCCACCAGCTCCCGGTGATCGTCGGCACCGGCCTGCGGCACGACCGGGTCGTGACCGTCGCCCTCCTTCAGGCCGAAGCGGTCGTGGAACCGCCGCAACGGCGCCGGCGCCCACCAGTTGGCGTTGCCGGCGAGGCGCATGAAGGCCGGCACCAGGAACGCCCGCACGATGGTGGCATCCATCAGCACGGCGATGCCGAGGCCGATGCCGAACATCTTGATGAAGCTCACGCCCGAGGTGCCGAAGGCGAAGAAGGTGATCGCGAGCAGTGCTGCAGCAGCGGTCACGATGCTCCCCGTGCGCTCCAGGCCGAGGGCCACGGCGGCTTCGTTGTCACCGGTGCGGTCGTGCTCCTCCTTGATCCGGGAGAGCAGGAACACCTCGTAGTCCATCGACAGGCCGAAGGCGACGCAGAACATGAGGATCGGCATCGATGCCTCGAGGGTGCCGGTGGCCGTGAAGCCGAGCAACTCCGACAGGTTGCCGTCCTGGAAGACCCACACCATCGCACCGAAGGTCGCGGTGAGGCTGAGCGCGTTGAGCACGAGCGCCTTGATGGGCACCAGCAGGCTGCCGGCGAGCAGGAACAGCAGCACCAGGGTCGCGACCACGATGATCGTGAGCGCCCACGGGAGCGCGTCCCGGATCGCCGCCTTGGTGTCGACCAGGCTGGCGGCAGAGCCCTGCACGGCCACGTCGATCGGCAGGTCGAGCGCCCTGATGTCATCGACGAGTTGCTCACCCTGCTCGCTGACCACAGCGAAGTCGGGCACGACCGACATCCAGGTGATCTCGGCGCCGTCGGCGGCGAAGAACCGGGCGTCGGCGGGGGAGGTGGCGACCAGCTCGCCGGCGACGAACGTGCCGGCGGCGCTGTCCACCCGGTCGACGCCGGGCATCACCGAGATCGTCGCCGCGCTGGCCGCGATGTCGTCGATCCGGCCGGCACCGACGCCGTCGGCCACGACGCCGAAGCTCTCGGCGGTGTTGCCGCTGAAGTCGGCCCGGAGGATCTCCGACGCCTGACGGCTGCCGGCAGAGGTGGGCAGCACACGGTCGTCGGGGGCCCCGAAGCTCACCCGCAGGAACGGCGCGCCGAGCAGGAGCAGCACGGCGACCGCGGTGGCCGCGATCGGCACCGGGCGGCGCATCACGAACACCGCGATGCGGTGCCAGAGGCCCTCGTGGTCTGGGCGAGCCTCCCGCCGACGGCCGATGCGCAGGGCGTTCACCCTCGTGCCGAGCACGGCGAGCAACGCCGGGAGCGCGAGCAGCGAACCTGCGAGGGCGAGGAGCACGACGGCGACCCCGGCGTAGGCGAACGAACGCAGGAAGTAGAGCGGGAACACCAGCAGCGCGGAGAGCGACACGGCGACGGTGAGAGCGCTGATGAGCACGGTCTTGCCCGCCGTCTCGACGGTGCGCACGACGGCGGCCTCGACCGAGCGGCCGGCCGCCAGCTCCTCTCGGAAGCGGGACACGATGAACAGGCTGTAGTCGATCGCGAGGCCGAGACCGAGCGCAGTGGTGAGGTTGATCGCGTAGATCGACACATCGGTGACCGAGCCGATCACGAACAGGCTGAGGAACGTGCCGAAGACGGCGATGAGGCCGACGAAGAGCGGCAGGCTCGCCGCGACCACGCCACGGAACACGAACAGCAACAGCATGAGCGTGAGCGGGATCGCGATCAGCTCGGCGCGCAGCAGGTCGCCTTCGATGGTGTGCCCGATGTCGGCGAAGACCGCCTGCTGGCCACCGAGCAGCACCTCGAAGCCGCCCTGCTGTCCGGCGAGCTCGCCGTCGATGGCCGTGACCGCCTCGTCGATCGCTGCGTCGTCACCGGTGACCCGGGCGAGCACGAGTGCCGTGTCGCCGTCGTTGCTGCGCAACGGCGGTGGGCTGCCGAGCGACCAGTACGACGCGACCTGCTCGACGCCCTCGATCGCGTCGAGCCGAGCGGCGATCGCCTCGCCCTCGGCGACCAGGTCGGCGTCATCGACGCTGCGCCCGTCGGCGGTGAGCACGAGCACGACGTTCGGTTCGCCGCCGGCGAAGTGCTCGTCGAGCAGCTCCTGCGCTCTCACGCTCTCCGAGCCGGGGTCGTCGAACCCCGCAGTCTTCAGCACGCCGAACGCGCCGCCGCCGAGCACGGCGGCCACCACCAGGAACAGCACGGTGAACGACAGCACGAGACGCCGTCGCCGCACCGTGAAACGACCGAGTCGGGTCAACATCGCAGTACCTCCTGTCGTGCGGCAGGGACTCCTGCCGTCGGCATCCATCATCGGATGCGAGCACCTGCTCGCACAGCGGACGGTGGCCCGTTCCTGCCTCGTTCCGCCGAACGGGCCGCGCCCCGTACCACGGTCCGGTGACAGCGACGGTCTGCGTCGCTACGGTGGTGCCCGTGGAGGCGACGACACCACCCCTCGCAACGTCCGGCGAACAGCCCCAACTCGCCCTTGCCCAGCGTCCCTGGTCGACGACGGTCGTGATGTCGTTGGCTGCTGCCTGTGCCGCGCTGATCGCGATCTTCGGCTCCAGCGCGTCGATCTCGGGGATCACGATCGCGTTTGCGCTGATCGGGCTCGTGCCCTGGGCGCTCGAATCGGGGGGCGTGCAGCTCCGACCCCCGCTGTTCGCAGTGCTCACCATCGCCCCGGCCGCGGTGATCGTGCTCGCCGACCGCAACCCGGGCGGCCTGTTCCCCGCCATGATCGCGGTGGTGGCCATCACCCATCGCCGGTGCAGCTCGGTGGTGCGGGCCGCCTGCCTCGCGAGCGCCGTCGGCCTCACCGTCGGGCTCACCGTGCTCGAGGGAGCGCGCAGCACCGGCGGCGTGTACTTCCTCGGCGGGATCGGGGTGTCGTGGCTCGCCGGTTCGATGCTGCGACGCCAGGAGACCCTCGTGGCCGAGCTGCGCCAGGCCGCCGAGCGCGAGCGCCGCCACGCCGCGGCCGAGGAGCGAGCCCGGATCGCACGTGAGGTGCACGACGTCGTCGCCCACTCGCTCACGGTCACCATGCTGCACGTCACCGGGGCCCGCCGCGCGATCTCCACGAACCCGGAGCGGGCGGCCGAGGCGCTCGAGCGGGCCGAGACCGTCGGCCGCGAGAGCCTCGACTCGATCCGCCAGGTGGTGGGGCTGCTGCGCGACTCCGTCACCGGAGCCGACGCCTCGGGTGGCTCCCGCGATCCGGTGGCCGACGCTCCCCTGCCCCAGCTGTCCGACATCCCGGCGCTCGTCGCCCAGTACCGGACTGCCGGGCTCTGCGTCGCGGCCTCGGTCGACATCGACGGGATCGCAGCCGATGCGACCACGTCGCTCACGGCGTTCCGCGTCGTGCAAGAGGCACTCTCCAACGCCCTGCAGCATGCGCCCGGCGCACCGGTCGAGCTCCACGTCGCGGGTGACGGGCACGGCACCGTGCTGCGCATCGTCGCCGAGAACCCGGCGCCGACCCGAGCGCGCACGAGCGGGCGTCAGGGACTCGGCCTCCTCGGGATGACCGAGCGGGTCCGCGCCGCCGGAGGATCGGTCGACGTCGGTCCGGCCGACAGCGGCGCCTGGCGGATCGAGGCCGCACTCCCGCTGCGGCGCTCCGCCGCCCTGTCGTGAGCCCCGACGCAGTCGAGCCGGCGGTCCTCGACGGCGGCCGCCCGCTCCGAGTGGTCCTCGTCGACGACCAGCAACTCGTCCGCGCCGGGATCGGCTTCATCCTCTCGATCGAACCCGGCATCGAGGTGGTGTCGGAGGCGTCCAACGGCGAGCTGGGACTGATGGCCGTCGAGGCGCACCGGCCCGACGTCGTGCTGATGGACATCCGCATGCCGGTGATGGACGGCATCACCGCGACACGACGGCTGCACGAGGCGGGCGGGCCACCGGTGCTCGTGCTCACCACCTTCGACGACGACGACGTGCTGTGGGGCGCCCTGCAGGCGGGTGCCGCCGGCTTCCTGCTGAAGGACACGCCCGCCGACGACCTGATCGCCGCGGTCCGCACGATCGCCGCGGGTGGGTCGTGGCTCGACCAGCGCGTGACGCCGCGGGTGCTGCAGGCGGTGCGCTCAGGTGCGCCGCGCGGCAAGGGCGACGTGCCCGGGGTGGACCGGCTCTCCGAGCGCGAGCTGGAGGTGCTGGTGCTGATCTCGCAGGGCGCGTCGAACCTCGAGATCGCCGACCGGCTCTACGTGAGCGAGCGCACCGTGAAGGGCCACGTCGGCAACATCTTCGCCAAGCTCGGCGCGCGTGACCGTGCCGCTGCGATCATCCTCGCCTACGAGGCGGGGTTGGTCGTACCGGGCGCGTCGGGGTCCTGACCGCCCCGCTGCGCGATCCGCCCCTGCCGGGGTCGTTGCGTGGCGAGGTCGTTGCGTGCCGGGGTCGTTGCGTGCCGAGGTCGTTGCGTGACGAGGTCGTTGCGTGCCGAGGTCGTTGCGTGCCGAGGTCGTTCGTCAGAGCGACCGGGCGGGGCAGGTGGCGGTGCGGCAGCCGGTCGCCGGCCAGGTGACGGCGTTCAGCCGGGCGAGCGCGCCGGTGGTGGGCCGCTGGGCGAGCGTGAGGTTGCCGAGCCGCGGCGGCGTCGGCGGTGCCGGTGACGTGGTGGGCGTCGGCGGGCTGGTCGGTGCCGGAGCGGTGGTCGGGGTCGGCGCGGTCGTCGCAGGTGCCGGAGCCGTCGTCGGCGTGGACGGCGCGGTGGTCGGCGTTGGCGGCGTGGTGGCCGGCGTGGACGGCGTGGGCGGCGCGGTGGTCGGCGTGGACGGCGTGGTCGTGACCGTGGACCCGCCCGAGCCACCCGATCCACCCGATCCACGCGGTGCGGTCGTGGTGGTCGCCGGGGTCGTCGTGGCCGGCGCGCCCGAGCCGCCACCCGAGCCGCCACCCGGGGCGACGAAGGTGAAGACCCCGGGCATCGTGAGCGAGTGGTCGGACGACGTGCGGAAGCGGACCGAGACGTCGACCGTGCCGGCGGGCGCGGCGGGTGAGGCCACCACGAGGGTCGACCCGGTGGACTGTGCCTGGACGACACGGTCGCCGAACCACACGTACACGGGCACGGTGGTCGGGAAGCGACCGCCGATCACCACGTTCGCCCCGCCGAGCGTCGAACCCGAGCGAGGCGAGATCGAGTCGAACCGCCACTGCCCGCTGGTGTCGGGTGGCGGCAGCGGTGCCGTGGTGGTGGGCGTCGACGGCGACGTGGTGGGGGTCGGGCTGGGCGCGGTCGTCGGCGGGCTGGGCGCCGTGGTCGGCGTGGGATTGGTCGGCGTGGGATTGGTCGGCGTCGGGGCGGTCGTGGCCGGGGCGGTCGTGGCCGGGGCGGTCGTGGCCGGGACCGCCGGCGGCGTCGCCGTCGTGGTGGTCGGGCCGGACGGCCGCGGGCTGGTGGTCGTGGGCGAGGCCGGCGGCGGTGCACCACCGCCACCACCGTCACCACCTCCACCGCCTCCACCACCGGGCGGCGTCGTCGTGGGCACCGTCGGCAGCACGGTGCCGCCACCGCTGCTCGGCGGTGCCGTGGTCGTCGGCGCACCGGGCAGGGTGCCGCCACCGTTCGACCCGCTCGGGGCCGTCGTGGAGGGTGCCGGGGGCAGCTGCTGGCCCGGCGTCGTCGTGGTCGGCGCACCGCCGCCGCCCCCGTCGCCACTCGGCGCCCCGGACACGGCGAGGTACGCCACGCGAGCGCCCTCGATCGGGGCACCGGCGGCGGTGAGGAGCTCGGTCACGATCGCGTAGTCGCCGGCGGGCAGCACGAGGTCCGCCGTGGCCGTCCACCCGGTCGCCAGCGCCGCGGGATCCGACACCGCGATCGGCGGGAGCGAGCCCTGACCGTCGGTGATGAGCTGCTGCGTCGACCCGTCGGGCGCGGTGACGGTCATCGGGAGTCCGCTGACGGCCCACACCTGTCCGTCCACCTCGGTCGCGAGGCTGATCCGCACCTGCGTCGCCGGCGCCGCCAGGTTCGCCGCGGCCACGTCGAGCGACACGCGTCCGGGAACGTCGGCCACGAGCGTGTCGGCACCCCGGACGCTGACGTCGACCGATGGCGGGAGGTCGAGGCCGACCGCCTTCGCGACGTCGACGCGCGGGCCGGTCACGGTGGCGTCGGCTCGTTCGACGAGGCGGGCACGTGCAGCAGCGGGCGTGGTGACCTGACCGGAGGCCAGCAGCACGGCGGCCGCGCCGGCCACCACCGGCGTCGCCATCGAGGTGCCCGACATGAAGTTGTACCCGTCGACGTAGGTCGACCAGATCCACCAGCCCGGCGCGTAGAGCGTGATGTTCGACCCGTAGTTCGAGAACGACGCGCGGGTGTCGCTGTTGGTGGTGGCGCCGATCGACATGACGTGGTCGTAGAACTGCGAGAACCCGGCCGGGTACACGGGGCCGTTGCTGACGTCGAGGCCGTTGTTGCCCGCACCGGCCACCACCAGCACGCCGCGCTGACCGGCGTACGCGATCGCCGACTCCATCACCGTCACCTGGCTGCGCAACGTGTTCGGGGGTGTCGCGACGCTCAGGTTGATGACGTCGGCGCCGTTGTCGGCGGCGTAGACGATCGCACCGGCGAGCGACGACGTGGGGATGGTGCGGTTGCGCCCGACCTTGAGTGCCATCAGGCGGGTGTCGGGCGCCATGCCGACGACGCCGATGCCGTTCGCCGGTGCGCCGACGATGCCGGCGACGTGGGTGCCGTGCTGGGTGAAGCTGTCGAGGCCGGGGGTGGGGTTCGGATCGTTGTCGTTGTCGCCGAAGTCCCACCCGCGGCAGTCGTCGACGAACCCGTTGCCGTCGTCGTCGACGCCGTTGCCGCACACCTCGCGGGAGTTGGTCCAGAGACGGTCGACGAGATCGGGGTGATCCATGTCGACGCCGGAGTCGATCACCGCCACCACGGTGCCCTGACCGCGCGACACCTGCCAGGCGGGGGTCACGTTGGTGTCGGCACCGACCAGGCCGGGCCAGCCGCCTGCCTGGTCGGGCGAGCCGGAGTTGCTGATCATCCACTGCAGCCGCTGGTCGGGTTCCGAGCCGATCTGCAACAGCTCGTCGCTCTCGATGCCGACGACGCCGTCGACGAACAGCAGCTCGTCGCGCGGGCCGGCGGTGGCCACGGCGATCACGCCCGGCGCGGCGATCTCCGCGGTCTGCACGTCGGGCAGCGCCAGGATGTCGACCAGGATCTCCTCGTCGGTCCGGGTGTCCTCCGGCTCGGGGGTCGTGGGGGGCGCCGGCGGTTCCGTGGTCGCGGGCGGTTCCGTGGTCGCGGGCGGTTCCGTGGTCGCCGGCGCGGCGCCGTCGGTGGGTTCGCCACCCTCGGCCGGGGCGTCGCCGGTGTCACCGGCACCCGCGGTCCGGACGCCGATCTCGATCAGCCGTCCGGGCACCATCACGTAGCGGCGCCCGGCGGGACCGGCCACGCCGGTGACGTCCTCGACGACGACGGCGACGGGTTGGTCGGCGAACTGCGCGAGCAGCGCCGCCTCCTCGGGCGTCACGACGAGTCGGGTGACGAGCGACGAGCGCGGCACGGTGACGGTCTCCACCGTGCCGTCAGCCCGCTCGATCTCGAACTCGACCGTGGGTTCGCGTCGTGCGCCGACGATCGCGGTGCGCAGCGGGGAGGTCGCGACGAACCGGGCGGACGTCCCGGCGTGGGCCACGCCGGAGGCGGCAGAACCGACGTCCTCGGGTGCGAGCTCGCCGACACCGTCGGCGGGCACCTCGATCGACGGCTCGTCGGTCGCAGGCTCGTCGGTCGCGGGCTCGTCGGTCGCGGGCTCGTCGGTCGCGGGCTCGTCGGTCGCGGGCTCGTCGGTCGCGGGCTCGTCGGTCGCGGGCTCGGTGTCGCCCATCTCGTCGGGGGCGACCCAGTTCACGGTCAGCGCCATCACGTGGTCGAGGTCGTCGTCGCGGGTGGTGTCCGCCGTCGGCGGCTCGGGTTCGGTCGGGGTCATCGAGACCGGCACCGCCGTGGGGACGGCGGCCTCCTCGGTCGCGCCGCCGCCCGAGCACCCGGCCACGATCGCGACGACGCCGAGCAGACCCATCGAGCGTCGAGCCGTCGCACGTCGCGCGACACTCCCTCGGGTCGGCCCGCCCGTGATCGTCCGTGGTGTCGTCGCGCCCCGCGCCTGTCGCACCTGTGCACCCTCGAGTCCGGTGGACGCCACGCGTGTGGGCATCCGCTCCCGGCAACCGTCCCCGCGACCTCACGCTCGTGCACCGCGCTTGTGGGAACGTTGACGGTCGCCCGATCCGCCGCCACGCGCCGTCCACACCCTGACGAACACTTGACGGACAGGTTCGATCCCGGGGCTTCCTCCCACTTGACGGATCGGGTGCGCGAGGCACGGTCGGCACCATGAGCTGGAGGCCCACCGCACCGTCGTCGTCCCCCCGACTCGACCTACCCCGGCACGACCTACCCCGGCACGACGTCGCCGGCACGCCGCCGGCGGGCCGATCCGGCCGCTCGTGGTGGCCGGTGAACGGACGTCGACGTGGCGATGCGGCGGTCCCACCCGCACCACCGATCGACCTCGACGAGGTGGCCCAGCAGGCCGTCGGCGCGTTCCGCAGCGAGGTGCTCGGCAGCCGCTGCGGCGTCGGCCCCGACCGCGACGCCCGGGTGCGGGTGGTGCACGGTCTCCCGCTGCTCGCGTCCCGGCCCCTCGATCTCGAGGTGTGGGTGCTGCTGAGCGACGTCGACGAGGACCGGGTGCCCGCCCACTGGGACCCGACCGAGGTCCTCGCCGAGGTCTACCTCACCTCGTGGGTGTTGCGCCTGCGCAGCTCGTTGGTGAACCACCTCACCGCGGCGAACTGGCCCGAGCCCCACCGGGTGACGATGCGCGTCGACGCCGCCGACCGGGTCGAGCGCCGCGGCGGTCGCGCCTACCTCTACGGATCCTTCGCCGCCTGACCCTGGCGGCTCGACGCGATCGCGGGCCGGCGGGACGGCGGGACGGATGGCGACGCGTCGGGTCGGCGGTACCGTGCGGGCGTGCCCGGACCGGTGACCTCCACCCGCTGTGTCATCGGGTCGACGCGATGATCGACCCCGGCGACCTCGTCCCCGAGCTCGCCGACCTCTGCCGGGCACACGAGATCGTGGGCGCTGCGGTGGGGGTGAGCATCGGCGGCGAGCGCTCGGTGGCCGTCCACGGCGTCACCCACGTCGGCACCGGGGTGCCCGTGGAGCGGGCGACCTGGTTCCAGGCCGGCTCGGTCACGAAGGCCATGACCGCCACGTCCGTCGCGATGCTCGTGGCCGACGGCTCCGTCGGGCTCGACGAACCGGTGATCTCGTACGTCCCCGAGTTCCGGGTGCACGACGAGCACGCGACGCGAGCGATCACGGTGCGCCACCTGCTCACCCACACCGCCGGCTTCGACGGTGACGTGTGGCCCGACCACGGTGACGACGACGGTGCCCTCGGCAGGCTCGTCGCGGGCATCGCCCACCTCCCCCAGCTGTCGCCGCCCGGCCGGGCGTTCTCCTACAGCAACGTGGGGTACGCGGTGCTCGGCCGGCTGGTGGAGCGGGTCGTGGCGGCTCCGTTCGCGGCGGCGCTCCGGACGATGGTGGCCGATGCGGCGGACGCACGACTCGAGGTCGACGTCCGACGGCTCGATCCCGGCACGTTCGCCGTCGGGCACCTGCGCAGCCCGGAGGGATGGGCGCCGATCGAGGGCGTGCAGGGTCCTGCGTGCCTGGCGCCGGCCGGATCGCGCACGTGGGCCACGGTCGACGATCTGCTCCGCTTCGGCGAGCTCCACCTCGGCCGCCGCGCACCGCAGCACCACGAGGCACTGGTCGCCATGCGGCAACCCCACCTCGCCGTCCCCGATCCCAACAACGGCGGCACGATGGCCCTCGGGGTCCTGCTGGACGACCGGTGGGGTTCGCCCGTCGTCCTCCACGACGGTGGCGTGGCGGGCCAGTCGGCCTACCTCCGCATCCTCCCCGAGCTCGACGCCGTGCTCGTGGTGATGGCGACCGGTGGGGTGCCGCAGGTGTTCCACCGGCACGTGTTCCGTGCGCTCGCCCGGAGCCGCTTCGGTCTCGAGGCACCCGCGGCCGTGGCTGCCGACCCGTCGATCGTGATCGACGCGGCACGGGTGGCGGGGGTCTACGACGCGACGGCGACACGACTCGAACTGCGCGCCGCCGAGCACGGGATCGAGGCCGAGTTCCGCTGGCGCGCCGGCAGCGACGAGGTGAGCAGCGGCTGGTTGCCGGTCCGTGCGGCGAACGACCGCGTGCTGCTCGCGCCGTTCGGCGGTCGCGACCTCGTGATCGTGACACCGCCGGCCGCGGAACCGTGCGACCACGTGCTCCAGAGCCTCCGCCGCGTGAACCGACGGGCCGGCTGACGGGACGCGGACTCAACCCGGTCCACCCAATGGCACCGGCCGCGTTTGCGACCGACCGGGTGCGGCGAGGGAGACTTCCGGCGTGCAGCCTCCCGCCGACCGTCCCCCCGGTGCGACGGTGCCCGACGAGCTGGCCGGGTGCTGGCGCCGGGCCTGGATCGAGTTCGCCGACGGCACGCGCGACGACACCTCGGTGGTGATCTGGCTGCAGCTCGCGTCCGACATGGCCGACGTGCGCGTGCCGGCCGACCATCCGCTTCGCTCGCGGGCCGGCTTCGACGACTGCACGCTCGACGAGCTGCGCAGCCTGGCCGGCAGCGAGTCGAGCAGCGGCCACACCGTGTGCACGCCGGTGGAGGTCGGCGACGACGGCGTACGACGGGCGACCGCCGAGTGGTTCACCGGCGAGGCAGGGGTGGCGTTCCAGCCGGTGTCGGCCTTCCCCGAACCCGGCCTGCTCGAGTGGCACGGTGACGACGTGCTGATCGAGCGCGCCCCGAGCGGGGCCTACGTCGAGGAGTGGCGCCTGCTGCCCGGCACCCGGTCGCCGGCGTCGCACCACGTGGACGAGCACGGCCGGCACGTGTACCGCAGCGGCGACGCGGTGGTGCTGGTGCGCGACCGGGCGGTGGCGGTGCCGCGCGAAGCGCGGCTCGACGAGCTGGTCGCCGACCGCGGCGACGATCGCGACCGCATCGTCGCCCTGGTCGACTGCGAGTTCTCGTTCGCCCTCGCCCGGCCGGGCGAGGAGGGTCCGGTGTTCGTGATCGAGGCATCCACGATCCCGTGGCGCGTCGGGGAGGTCGTCGATGTCGGTGTTCGATGAGTTGGCGGCGCACGCCGAGCTGGAGTTCCCGCACGGCCGGATGCTGCCGCTGGAGACCTACCGCTCGGAGGCCGTGCTGGCCGCGGAGCGTGCGGCGATCTTCGCGAGCGGCTGGACGTGCGTCGGACGCACGGCGGACCTCGCGTCGCCCGGCGACCACCTGGTCGCCGAGGTGCCGAGCGGCGACCCGTCGGCTCCCGCCGACGGCCATCGATCGATCATCGTCGTGCGCGACGAGCACGGGGGGCTGGTGGCGCACGACAACCTGTGCATCCACCGCGGCGCCCGGCTGCTGGAGGGGTGCGGCAACGTCGCTCGCATCACCTGCCCGTACCACGCGTGGACGTTCCGGCTCGACGGGTCGCTGATCGGCGCGCCGTACATGTCCGAGCCCGGCAGCGACGCGCGGGCGCTGCGTCCCGAGGAGCACCGGCTGGGCCCGATCCGGTCGGAGGAGTGGGAGGGCTTCGTGTTCGTCTCGCTCGACCCCGACGCTCCCGCACTCGCGCCGCGGCTCGCCGGCCTGCGCGACGTGCTCGCGCCCTACCGGCTGGACGGCTATGTGCCCGTGCACCAGCAGGTCGACGTGTGGCAGACCAACTGGAAGCTGCTCGTCGAGAACTTCATGGACGCCTACCACGTGTTCAAGGTGCACAAGGCCACCTTCGGCGTGAACGGCGACCACACCCTCGACACCGTCATGCACCCGGGCACCGACCACTGGGCGCACCACGTGGTGGTGGAGGCCGACGGCGACGACATCGCCCACCCGGACAACACCACGCTCGAGGGCGACTGGCGCAAGACGATCGTGCTCGCCGCTGTGTTCCCGACGCACGTGATGCAGGTGCAGCCCGACTGGCTCTGGTACCTGCAGATCAGCCCGCTCGGCACCGACCGGGTGCGCATCCGCTGGGACGTGTCCGTGGCGCCCGAGGTGCTGGCCGGTGCCGGCGATCGGGATGCCTACGTGGCCGACCTGCTCGCCCTGCTGCACGCGGTGAACGCCGAGGACCAGCCGGTGATCGAGGCCGTGCGCCGCAACGCCGACGGTCCCCAGTTCGCCCGCGGCCCGCTGTCGTACCTCGAGCGCAACGTGTTCGACTTCGACCGCTTCGTCGCGCGAGCGCTCACGTCACGTCCGTAGTCGCCGCGACCAGAGGCGCGGCGTCTGCAGTCGCCGCGTCCGGAGCGGCCGTGCACTCCGCCGGAGGGCTCACGAACGCAGGCGGGCACCCGTGGGATCGTGGAACGGCCGCAGGGACAGCGTGGCCGGCACGCGCTGCCCGGCGCAGTCCACCTCGATGCCGCCGGCACCCACCGCGTCGGCCGCCACCGCGTCGGAACCCACCACGTCGGAGCTGACGATGCCGAGACCGCAGGCCGCGCCGATCGTGTGGCCGTAGGCGCCCGAGGTCATCCGTCCGACGATGCGACCATCCGCCAGGATCGACTCGCCGTGGAGCAGCAACGGCTCCGGGTCGTCGAGCCGCACGTACACCTGGCGGTGCGTACGGGGTCGGGCCGGATCGATCGCGTCGCGACCGACGAAGCCACCGGGCTTGTCGTGGGCGACGGTGAAGCCGAGCCCCACCATGTACGGGTCGTCGATCGGCCCGATGTCGTGGCCGAGGTGGCGGTAGCCCTTCTCCACCCGCAGCGAGTCCAGCGCGTGGTAGCCGGCCCGTCGCACCCCGAGGTCGGCGCCGGCCTCCATCACCGCGTCGTCCACGTCCACCGCGCCGTCGGCGGTGGGGTACAGCTCGTAGCCGAGCTCGCCGACGAAGCTGATCCGGATGCACAGCATCGACAGACGTCCGATCTCGACGTACCGCGCGGTGCCCCACGGGAACACCTCGTTCGACAGGTCGTCGGGACTCAGCCGTTGGAGCAGGGCACGGCTGTGCGGACCCATCACCGCGATCGTCGCCAGCCCGGAGGTGGCGTCGAACACGGCGGCCGCCGTGCCGCGTGCAGCGTTGCGCAGCAACGACATCGTGATCGTGTGCGACACCGTCGGTGTGACGACCAGGAAGCGGTCGGCGGCCAGCCGGGTGACCGTGCCGTCGAGCTCGATGCCGCCCCGCCGGTTCAGCATCAGCGTGTAGACCGCACGTCCGATCGCGACGTCGAGGTCCTGCGTGCACACCTGTTGCAGCACCGTCAGCGCACCGGGGCCGGCGACCTCCACCTTGGTGAACGTGGAAAGGTCGAACACCGCCACGGCCTCACGCGCGGCACGGTGCTCGGCCGCCGAGTGCTCGAACCAGTTCTGCCGCTGGTAGCTGTACCGGTACTCGGGCACCTCGCCGGGTGGCGCGAACCAGTTGGCCCGCTCCCACCCGTTGGCCTCGCCGAAGCACGCGCCCGCGTCGGCCAGCCGGTCGTGCAGCGGAGTGCGGCGCACGCCGCGAGCGGTGCGCGGCTGCAGGAACGGCCAGTGCATCGCGTAGAGGCGTCCGAGGCCCTCGGCCGTGCGCTCGTGCAGGTACCGACGCGTCGACTGCTGCGGCGAGAAGCGGCGCACGTCGAGCGCGGCCGCGTCGATCGTGGGCGCTCCCTCGTGGATCCACTCCGCCAACGCCCTGCCGGCTCCACCCGCGTAGATGATCCCCTGGCTGTTGAAGCCCGCGGCCACGAACAGGCCGGCGACCTCGGCGGTCTCACCGAGGCAGAAGTTGGCGTCGGGTGTGAAGCTCTCCGGAGCGTTGAGGAAGCGGGCCCACGTCACGTCGCGCAGCACCGGCAGCCGTTCCTCGGCCAGGCGCCGCACCGGGGCGAAGTGGTCCCAGTCGGGCTGGAACTCGCCGAACGCGAAGTCGGCCGCGAGCGAGCGCGGGTCGAGCGGTTGTCCGTCGGGCTCGAACGCACCGATCAACAGTCGCCGGTTCAGTTGTCGCGCGTAGAAGTAGCCGTCGAGGTCGCGCAGCACCGGCATCGACCCACCGTCGCCCGTGGGGTCCGAGGGGTCCGCGAGCTCGCCGAGATCGGCGGTCTGGACGTGCACGTGGGCGGCGGGCCAGAGTGGCACGGCGGCACCGGCCAGCGCCGCCAGGTCGCGTGTCCAGAGCCCAGCGGCCAGCACCACGCGGTCGCACTCGATCGTGTGCGGTTCGCCCGTCGCGTCGGTGGTCGTGACCGACCGCACGCGTCCATCGACCACACCGAAGCCGGTGACGGTGCGGCCCTCGCGGAACCGCACCCCGCGTGCGTGCGCCGCAGTAGCCAACGCCTGTGCGGTGAGGCCCGGGTTCACGTGGCCGTCGTGTGGCTGGTGCAGCGCGCCGACGAGCCCGTCGGGCGACGCGAGCGGGCACAGCTCGGCCACACGCGACGGCGCGACGATCTCGGCGGGGATGCCGTGGTGGCGGGCGATCATGGCCGAGGAGCGCAGCTCGTCGAGGCGGCCCGGCGTGCGGGCGAGGGTGAGCGAACCGGGCTGCTCGAGGTTCACGTCGACGCCCGTCGACGCCTGCAGCTCGCGGTAGAGGTCGATGCTGGCGCACGCGAGGTCGGTGAGCACGTGCGCACCTCGACCGCGCACGACGAGCCCGGCGGCGTGCCAACTCGTGCCGGACGCGATCGCGTGCCGCTCGACCACCAGCACCTCGTGGCCGAGCCCGGCCAGGTGGTACGCCACGCTGGCGCCGACGATGCCGGCGCCGATCACCACGATCTCGCACCGGTCCGGCAGCGCCGCCGACCCTGCGCTCGGGTCGAAGTGCGTCGCCGTCAGATCCGTGTCGAGCAGCCGCTGCGCCATCGCCGGAATCTACCGAACCCGCCGAGCCCGTCCCGGTGGCGTCGAGCCCGGTCGTCCGTGTGGTTCCACCTCCGTGACGCCGGCCGAGCCACACGAACCGGGCCGTCCGTGTGCTTCCACCGCCCCACGGCCGACGCAACCACACGAATCCCCGACATCCGCGTGCTTCCACCGCCCCACGACCGACGGAACCCCACGAACCGAGGCATCCCGTCGCCGGGGCGGTGGGTCAGATGGCGACGAAGCCGGGGAACGACGAGGCGAGGTAGTCGACGAAGGTCGGCGACACGCCCTCGGCCACCAGCACCTCGGGGCCGACGGGAGGTCGGCGCGGGACGAAGCCGTCGTCGGCGGCGAGGAGCTGCGGGTAGTCGTGGTGCAGGATCCCGACCCGGCCGAGCACCGCCACGTCGACGCCGCGGTCGAGCACCGCGCGCACGTCGGCGGGGTCGTGGATCTTCCCGGCCACGCCGAGGCGCACCTCGCCGCGATCCACACCAGCGAACAGGTCGAGCAACGATTCGCCCGCGTGCGCGCCGTCCTTCGCGTTGCGCCACACGTCCCACAGCGACATGTCGACGAGGTCGACCTGGCCCGTGTCGACGAGCCGTGCGAACACCTCGACCATCTCCTCGCTGACGATCCCGAACCGGTCGGACGAGAGACGAACCGCGAGCGCGAAGTCGGGTCCGCACTCGGCGCGGATGCCGTCGACGATGTCGAACAGCATCCGGCTCCGGTTCTCCAGCGATCCGCCGTAGCGATCGTCGCGACGGTTGATCTGGGGCGACAGGAACTGGCAGATCAGGTACCCGTGGGCGCCGTGCAACTCGACACCGTGGAAACCCGCCCGCTCGGCCCGGCGTGCCGCGGCGACGAAGTCGGCGACGACCTGTTCGACCTCGTCGGTGGTGAGGGCCCTTGCGCCGGTCGCGGCGTCGTCGCTCGCCGACACCGGCTGCGTGCCGATCAGCTCCGCAGGTGACCGCATACCAGCATGGTGCAACTGCACGTACGAGACGGTTCCCGTGGCGTTCAGGTCGGCCGCGAGCCGGGTGAGCCCGTCGAGGTGCTCGTCACCGAACACGCCGAGCTGACCGCCGAACCCCTGCCCCACCGCCTGCACGTGCGCGGCGCACGTCATCGTCAACCCGAACCCGCCCTGCGCCCGGAACGTGAGCCAGCGGTGCTCGTCGTCGGACAAGGTGCCGTCGGCGTGGCTCTGGCAGTTGGTGAGCGGAGCGAGCATGAACCGGTTCGGCATCGCCGGACCGTGCAGGAACGAGAGCGGATCGAACGGAGACGTCACGCCGCCACTGTGGCAGACGCCTGTGGCCGACCGTGCTCCGAACACGGCCGACCTCGGAGGGAGGGGTACCGTCGCTTCGCCCGACCGGAGGACCACATGATCATCATCACCGCAACGCTGTCGTTCGAGACCGAGGCCGACCGTGACCGCGCCGTGGCGCTCACCGCTCCCGTGCAACGCGCCACCCGTGAGGACGAGCCGGGCTGCCTCGCGTACTGCTTCGCCGCAGACCCGGTCGAACCGACGCACATCCAGGTGTACGAGCTGTGGACCGACCCGGCGAACCTCGCGAAGCACTTCGACCATCCGAACTACGCCCGCATGGTCGAGGTGCTGCGCACGAGCGGTGGATTCGTCAGTTCGGTGAACCGCCTCTGGGCCGCTGACGATCGTGGCCCGGTGTACGCCGACGGCAGGTTCCGCCACGACGCCGTCGCCGACCTCGGCGAGTGACCCGGCCCGTCACACCGGCGTCAGTCGTCGGACCCGGCGGTCAGCACCGCCACCATGCTGGGCCCGTCGATGTCGACGGCGAGCCACAACGGATGGTCGCCCTCGGCTGACGGTGGCGTGGTCGCCAGCAGCAGCGTGCCGCTGACCGCGGCGTGTGCGAGCACCTCGGCGTGATCCGGCAGCACGAACGCGATCGTGAAGTCGGTGCGCACCGGCCGGGTGAGGGTGACGGAGAGCATCGCGGAGGAACCGACGACCGCGAGCGCCGTGGAGATGTCCCCCACGCCGTCGACGGCGTGGACCCGAGGAAGGTCGGCCACGTCCGGCCGCTCCGCCACGTCGAGCACGACCGTCGGATAGGCCGTCCCGCTCTCGTCCCACGTGACCCCGACCTCCAGCACGTCGATGGGCCTCACGAAGATCAGCCTACGGCTGCCGCCTCACAAGGCCGTCTGACGCGCCGCCTCGACATCGGCCCGGCACGCGTTCCGACGTCGACGACCCATATGAAGCGACGACGGCCCTCGCAACCCGACTCGCCCCGATGTGGTCGCGGCGCGATCAGCGACGGCGTCACTCCTCGGAACTCAGCAACCAGGGGACGTGCATGATGGGGTCGATCACCATCGCACCGTCGGGCATCGGGATGATGGTGCTCCCCCATCCCGTGTCCGGCGCTGTCTGCCATGGCGTCGGTGGCGCGTCGGTGGCGGTGCCCTGCTCGATCCACCTGAAGCGCACGGGCCCGCCGTCGACGAACGCCTGGAGGAACCGATCTTCACCGAGGACGATCGGCTGCCAACTGGACTGCATGTCGGCCGTCGGCAGTCGAGTCCACCCCGTGAAGGGCGAGGCGCCCGACCACCAGCCCGTGTCGTCGTTGGCGATCAGCTCTCCCCTGACGATCGACACACCGAAGTTTCGCCACGTGCCGTTGACGGAGCCGATGGTCCAGACGCCACGTTCGAGGTCGAATGCACCGAGCTGGTTGAGGAACCCGGCCGATCGAGTTGCGGGCGCACCGCCGGCCACCACGACGACCTCGTCGCGGAGCATCACCCAGGGGGAGGCAACCCCGACGAGCGGCGAAGCGGGCAACGACTTCCACTCGTCCGTCGTCATGTCGTAGACCCCACCGTCGAGCGCCGCGTTCGGCAAGGTCGAGCCGAGACCGAGGGTCGGCTCGGTGACCTCTTCGTCGGCGGCACCCTCCGTCTCGGGGAAGGGAACCGTTGCGGCGCCCACCTCCGAGGTGAGCCCGCCGTAGACCACGAGCCGAGCGCCGTCGCCGTCGGCGCCGACCTGGATGCGATCCCCGAACGGCGCTGCGGCGCCCGACACCCACGCACCGCCGGACGTCGAGCGCAGGATCCGGCCATCTCCACCGTCGATGGACACGGTCCAGGCTGCGATCGTCGTCGCGTCGGCGGCCCACGCGAGGGAGACGCTCCCCGCCGGGAGATCCGCGCCGATCATCCACGTGTCGGTCGAGAGGTCATACCGGGCGAAACGACTGAGGCTGCCGTCGCTCTGGTACTGGTGGACGATGATCGAACCGTCGACGATCTCGGCGTCGTTGCCCCACAGCTGCACACCAGGGAAACGCGACGACCTGGTCCACTCGCCACTCGACCGATCGAAGAAGGCAATCCGCACATCACGATCCGGCCCCGCATCGCTCATGGCCTCGCGGCCGTTCCAGAGCACAGCGGTTCCGTCGGAGAGATCTCCGACGTACGAGTACGAAGCCAAGGCGAAGTCCGGGGGCTCGAGCTCCACCCAACGAAGCACGGTCGGTGCCGGCTGGCTCGGCTCGGTGGCCAGGGGGAGCTGCGGAACCGAAGCGTCGGAGCTCGTCGGGGTAGCTGCAGGGGCCGCCTTCGGTTCGGCTCGCGTGCTCACGGACCACACCGCTGCGGCGCCACCGACGAGGAGCAGTGCCGCTGTGGCGCCGAGCAGACTCGACCGCCTCCGAGGCTCGAGCGCGATCTCGCGCGCCCCTTCGCGCACGTCGAGACCACCGTCCTGCATCGACGGGTCGTCTTCCGTCAGCCGAGGGATGATCTCGTCGAAGGCTTCGCGCAGGCGAGCTTCGAGGCGGGGGTTCGGCTGCAGGTCGGTGCTCATGCGGGCAGCTCCTTCTCGAGTCGTTTCAGTGCTCGGTGCAAGGTGGACTTCACGGTCCCGGACGGCCACCCCAGTGATCCAGCGATGTCGGCCTCGGACCAGTCGAGCCAGTAGCGCAGGACCACGACCGAGCGCTCCCGCACCGGGAGCCGGCACACGGCCGCCCAGGTCTCGTCGATCTCCGGGTTCGTCACCGACCCGGCCGGCGGCATCGGATGTGCAGCCGCTGAGCGGCGGCGACGGATGACCGAGACGGCCTGGTTCACGACCGACCGGTGGAGGTAGCGGATCGGCTCGTCGACCTCGAACGCCCGTCGTTGCAGTCCGGCGAACGCGTCGTGCACCACTTCCTCCGCGGCCGAGCGATCGAGCGTGATCGCGGCCGCAAGGTTCAGCAGCTGACGTCGATGTTCGCGGTAGAGCGAGTCGACGTCGAGCGACACCGGGGCGCTGCGAGTTGCGGGGCGCGGTCGGAGGAGCGGGTCCCCCAACACGCTCACCGAGTCGTCGCCGTTCGCGTCCACATCATGACCTGACGTGCGACCCCCCGATTCGGTTCTCGTGTTCGGAGGCAACCGTCGGACGACACGGGCCGCCCTCACGTTCTCCGGCCGCCTACGCCATCAGGATGCTCACCACTTCGACGACATCTTCGAGATTCGCCGCGGTCGAGCGTGCTCGATGGGTGGCATCGCTGAAGATGGGCAGCAGTGCGGACCGCAGCCGCTTGCGGTCCTTCTTCGTCATCTCGGTCGACATGACCTCGAGCGCGTCGACCGGCAACTCTGCAGCGAGCGAAAGGAGGAAGACGAGGTCGCGTTGATGTTTGAGCCGCTCGTCCTGCCTCAGCGACACGATCTCGGTCGAGCCCGCCGCTTTCGCGACGATCGCACCCAGCAGCGACGGGCACCTGATCACCACGTCACCGGCGTCCCAGCTGACCCTCACCCGCACCGTACGCTCCAGCGCCTGCGTGGCGCCGGGCGCCTGAATCGCGTGACCCGGCGGGATCGTGATGGCGTTCGCTCCGATGCCTTCAGGGGCGAGGAGGTCGATCTTCGCATGATCGCGCTCGAACCTCGTGACGCCCTCGGGTGACTCCGACGAGGTGAAGCCGATCGACATCAGGCCGACGCTGCACTTCGCATCGCCTTGCGTCCGAAGGCTCGGACGTCGACGACGACGTCGCCGTCGTCGGTGACCCGAGGAGGTTCGACGCCCGAGAGCGCAGCGTGGATCGCGACCATCTGCCCGCCAACCACCGCCCAACGGTCGACCGGGATGAGGCCGCTGAGCTGAGCGATCGCCTCCCACGTCGACGCACCCGCCTTGGCGAGCGGTCCGATACGAGCGAACGGCAGTTCTTCAGCCGGTGCGCTCATGGTCGGACCCGCAGCACTTCGGAGGCGGATCGATCGTCACGGTCATCGACCAGGTCGACCATCGCCACGACCATCGGGGCATATCGGGCGTGTTCGAACAGCCAAGCGTCGTCGGGAGCCACTCGCACGATGACGTTCGGGTCGCCGCCCCGTCGCATCCGATGGTCCACGACCAGCGCGTCGTAGTCGGAACGGCGCACATAGACGTCGACCGGAGCACGGTCCTGGACGGCCGCGCCACCATGTGCCGCAGCAGCAGCACCGGACACGATGACCCGCCGGTCCTCCAGCACACGCCCGAGCGAGCCCGGGAGCACACGCAGCTCGTGGCGATCGGCCCGGCGTCGAACCTGGACAGCCAATGCGCGCACGTCGTCGAGGTCGCGTGGATGGGCGTCGCGCAGCATTTCCCATGCAAGCGCGGCGCTCAACGGGCGTCCGGGGTTCGGGCGCAGATCTTGGTATCTGTGAACCGAGTCGAGGTCGACCTGCAACACGCTGCCGAACCGCTCGGCCCGGATCTCGCCGGCTGCGATCAACCGCGAGATCTGCATGCGCGACACTCCCAACAACTCCGCAGCCTCCCTCGCACTGATCTTCACGGCGGGCACGCTACACACAAATACGTTACGAACGTAACGTATTTGATGACTGGGTCATCTTCGAGCGGTGTGGACACCAGCCCGTCTCGTGGCGCGACCGAGGCGCTCGATGGTCTTCTGCGTGTGAGGATTCGCACGGCATGAGGTCGGACCGAGCCTTCGACGCGTTCGTCCGCGACGCCGAGCCGCGCCTGCGACGTGCGCTGCTCGGCGCGGTCGGCGTCGATCGTGTCGACGACGCGGTCGCCGAGGCGCTCGGCTACGCGTACGAGCACCGGGCGCGCCTCGACGAGATGGCCAACCCCGTCGGCTACCTGTTCCGTGTCGGCCAGTCCCGCACACGGCAGCGCAAGCCCCTCCGCCTGTTCCGCAGCGACGAACCCGTGCACATCCCCGACGTGGAGCCGAGGCTGATCGGCGCACTGCAGGAACTCCCCGACACCCAACGCATCGCGGTCTGGCTGGCGCACGGGTGCGGTTGGCCGCACGCCGAGATCGCGGATGTCCTCGACGTCTCCCCGTCCACCGTCGCGACGCACGTCAGCCGTGGCCTCCAACGACTTCGCACCGAGCTGGGAGTGACCGATGCTCACCATTGAGGAACAGATCGAACGCATCGCCGACCACGCCTTCGAGCGGGCCTCGGCACCGGTGCAACCGCCTCGCCGCTGGCCCGCCCTGGCCGCCGCTGCCGTGGTGCTGCTCACCGCCGGTTCGGTGGTGTGGATGGTCAGCGATCGGGATCCGGCCGACATCGCTGTCGCTCCGTCCGACACCCCGTCGCTGTCCGCACGCCTGGAGGGCGCCGAGGAGTACCCGCTGACGGCCACGACGGTCGCGCCCGAGTCGGATGACGTCCCGATGCTGGCGATCGAAGAGCCCGACACGCTCACCGCCGCTCGAACGGTCGACGGAACCACCGTCTTCCGCGTGTCAGGCCTCGCAACGGCACCGGGCACGAAAGTGTACGAAGCCGTCTGTGCCGGTGTCCCGGGGCGATCAGTGGGTTGTGAGGGTCCCTCGCTCGTGGACCTTCCCTGGGTGCTCGGCACGCCGTTCCTGAACGAGTCCGAGCAACTGTCGATCTGGGGCGATGTCCCCTCGGAAACGGCCGCCGTGCTGATCACGGATGGCGCGACGACTCGATGGCAACGCCCGGTCGACGGGCTGGCGGTGTGGCCCCGCCCGACGACGGACGACTGGACCGTCGAGGCGATCGACGCCAACGGAACGACCATCATCGCCGTGGACCAGCGAACCCAGGAGCAGCTCCAATCGGCCGCTGCAGAAGCGTTCGACGGGGCCGACACGCGAGACAGCGACACGGCCGTCATCCAACAGGTCCGAGACTGCCTCACACGTGCCGGTGCGACCTTCGATTCGAGTGGCACGCGCCCCCTGTTCTCCGACGGTGTGGACACGAAACGCATCTGGGATGACTGCGTGACATCGGGCTTCGAGGAGCGCTCCACGACCGCTGCGACGCCGGCGAGCGACGCCGGTCAGGTCGCGCTCCCGACCTCGCTCCCGGGCGACTGGCGGGTCTTCGGGGTCTCACGGACGAGTTCGATCGTGCAGCCGTCCGCCGATCAGGTCTTCGGACGCTCCGAGCAGAACGGCGTCACCGGCCTCCGGGTCGTCGTGACATCGCTCGAGTTCCTCGGCGTCGGGGAGGGCGCCGAGCAGATCGACCTGCGTGGCCAGCCCGCCGGCATCGTGCGTGATGCCGAGGGATGGCACGTCCAGTGGGGCGAAGCGGGAGTGCGGGTCGAGGTCACGTCCAGAGGGCTCGATCGGGAGCTGTTCCTGGCTGCGCTCGAGCAACTCGAGTTCCGGGCAGAACCCATCACGGGATTCGATCCGACCTCCGCACCGGCCGACCTCCCACTGCTCATCGAGGCCGTCACCGACGAGACCACTCCGCAGATCATGACCGGACTCCGTCTGAAGCAGGGAGACGCGCTCCCGACCCCGGCGGAGGCGACCGGTGCCGATCCGTTCAGCGGCATCGCGACGATCTGGATCAGCGACCGCTCGGGTCTCTTCGGCTCGGCGCCGCACATCGTGTTCCATGGCGAACGCCGAGGCGATCTCGTGGTCGATCAGGAGGGCGAGAACCCTCTCGCTGCCGTGCTCGCCGACGGGACCATCGTGGTGATCCGCCTTCCCGAGGGCGTCGGCTCGGAGGTGGCCGACGCCATCCTCGACGGTCTCGCCCCTCGACCTGCGAGCGCCTTCGTTGCCCTGCAGGACGAGACGTCCGCACGGCTCGCCCAGTTACCCGAGGTGCGGGTCGCAGCGATCGACGATCGACACACGCTCCGACTCCGCGGTGACGCAGCGGATGCTCCACTGGCCATGTGCCTCGACGTCGACGGTGTCGAGCGGTGCAGGCTCACTCTGCTGGCGTCACCGATCGGCGACCCAGCGTCGATCAACAGCGTCGTGATCGCCGGTCGCTGGTACGTCTTCGGATTCGAACCCGCCGACCAGGACCCGCTGACCATCGCCCCCTGGCGTGACGGCGAGACGCTCGACCCTCTCCCGTCGACCGACGCCATCGCGGATGGGGTCCGCTCATGGTTCACCGAGATCCCGACCGACGTCGACGACATCTGGATCCTCGACCTCCCCACCGCCCAGGGGCAGCAGACCACGTTCCGTCGCCCCGACCGTTGACGCGCCCGGCCGAACGAGGTCACCTCACGGCCGTCGACGGCCGCCGAGCGATCCGGCAATGTCGCGTCACGAGCTCGATGAGCCCCCATCAGCAGCTCTCGGTCGGCTCCGCTCGGTCCATCACCTCTGAGAGCATCGCGGACCCGGTTCTGTACGACTCTCCGGGACGAGTCATCGAGGAGTCGTCTCCGATGGCTGCTCAGGTAGCGACCGTGCGACGGTTGCGGGGCCGGGGCCATGCGCCTCACAACTCGCTTGCGATCAGGCTCCGGCGGTCGCATACTGGTCAATGCCCGTCGCAAGCGCTTCGGGAAGCGGACCCGGTTGCCCACCCGTAGGTGGGGGAGCCGGGTTCTGCGCGTTACGGCCTCAACTCGATCACCCGGTCGACCAATGGGGCGATGAGTGTCTGCCACGCCGAGCCTGCGCCTGCGGCCCACGAGATTCCATCGGCGAGGCCGAGCATCGGCTCCCGCTGCGGTATGCGGTGTTCGAAGACGAGAAACGGCTCGGCCTGTCTTGCTCTTCTGATGATGCGAGCGTCCTCACGATCGTCCTGGCGGCTCTCGAGGACCAGACGTTCGACCTGGAGTGCCTGGACTTCACTGACCAGAGCCGAGAGGCATGCCTCTCGAGCGGCGAACTCGGTGATGCCATGTCGTCGATGGCAGACCACGACCAGGGCGCGCACAGGAAGCTCGATCATCGCTCCGAGGAGGAGCCGCTTCTGTGCATCGTCCTCGTTGTTGAAGTGGAGTCGCCGGCCACGGGTGGGCAGCGCACCGATGGCCGCCCGTGTCGCTGAAAGATCGCGGACTTCGATGAGCACGCAACCCATCAGGTACCGCTGGCCACGAATCGACTCGTCGACGAAGGCATCGGTGGGACGGAACCGCTTGCGTCGTGGTGGGACCGGCACCGACATGCGGCGGAACGTATCCGGGCTCGGCGAGCATCACTCCGGGATTTGCCGGCCCCGGAACGCGAACGGTCCCGTGCCTCGGTCGTTCACGACCGTGGCACGGGACAGGTGCAGAACGTCAGCTCGGCGAGCGACTACTCGACGCGCATACCGGAGATGGCTCGGGCGATCACCAGCTGCTGGATCTCGCTGGTGCCTTCGAAGATCGTGTGGATCTTCGCGTCCCGGTGCCAGCGCTCGACCGGGTACTCACGGGTGTAGCCGTAGCCGCCGAGGATCTGGATGGCGTCCTCGGTCACGCGCACGGCGACCTCGCTCGCCTTGTACTTGCTCATCGAGCCCTCACCGTTGGTGAAGCCACCGTTGCGGCTCAGCCACGCGGCGCGCCAGATGAGCAGGCGGGCGGCGTCGATCTCGGTCGCCATGTTCGCGAGCTTGAACGCGATCGCCTGGTGCATGACGATCGGCTTGCCGAACGCCTTGCGCTCCTTCGCGTAGTCGAGCGCGTACTCGTACGCCGCACGAGCGATACCGAGCGCCTGCGCACCCACGGTCGGGCGGGTGGCCTCGAAGGTCGCCATCGCCGGCTGCTTCTCGCCGCTGTGGCCCATCTCACGAGCACGGGCGAGCTTGGCGTCGAGCTTCTCCTTGCCACCGAGCAGGCAGCGGCCGGGGATGCGCACGTCGTCGAGGACGACCTCGGCCGTGTGGCTCGCACGGATGCCGTGCTTGAGGTACTTCTGCCCCTGGCTGAGGCCCTTGGTGCCGGGCGGCACGACGAAGCTCGCCTGACCGCGGCCCTTCAGCTCGGGGTCGACGGCGGCGACGACCACGTGGACGTCGGCGATGCCGCCGTTGGTGATCCACGCCTTCGTGCCGTTCAGCACCCACTCGTCGTTGGCCTCGTCGTACACGGCGCGGGTGCGCAGATTGCTCACGTCGCTGCCGGCATCGGGCTCGCTCACGCAGAACGCGCCGAGTTGCACCTTGCTGGCGTCGCCGTAGCACTGCGGGACCCACTCCATCACCTGCTCGGGCGTGCCGTTGCCGCTGATGCCGGCGGCGGCGAGGGCCGAGCCCATGATCGCCATGCCGATGCCGGCATCGCCCCAGAACAGCTCCTCCACCGCGACGGGCAGGGTGAGCGCGGTCGGGTCGGCGAAGGCGTTCATCAGGAACTCCCAGCCGTAGAGACCGATCTTCGCGGCCTCCTCGACGATCGGGTACGGGAACTCCTCGCGCTCGTCCCATTCGTGGGCAGCGGGACGGATCACGTCCTCGGCGAACCCGTGGATCCACTTCTGGATCTGGACCTGGTCTTCGTTGAGCGAGAAATCGGCCATGGCTGTAAGTTACCCCCGGGTAACAACGGTGTGCAACTGGTGACCGTCCGTCCGCTGCGACGCGCGTCACGGATGACAGAGTGAGGTCGTCGCACGTCGGGAGGGGGACCCGTGGGGTACGGAGCAGCACATCGGTCGGGAGCGCGGCCGGGAACGCCGGGAACGCGACCGGTGACGGGACCGGCAACCCGGTCCGGCACGCGGTCAGATCGTCGACGCGTGATGCCCGTCCTGGTCGCGGGCGCGCTCCTCGCCGGTGCGTGCAGCGGCGGTGACGACGACGCCTCCCCCACCACCGCGGCGCCCGCCACCACGGAGGCGGCGCCGGGCACCGACGCACCGGACGGCACCGCCACCGCGACCACGGAATCGCCGACGCCCTCGACGGCACCACCGGACCGGCCCGCCGACTCGGCGCTGATGAACGCGATCGACGCCGCGCTCTCGCTGGCGCCCGAGGGCTGCGACCCGCTCGACACGCGGCACTGCCTGCTGCCGTTCCCCTCCAACGGATACCGGCGCGACGGTCGCGTCGCCTTGCCCGCCGGGGGCATGCCGGCCAACGTCGACGGCGTGCCGATCGACCCGACCGAGTGGAACCGCAACGACGGGTTCAGCCCGAGCACGCCGATCCTCGTCCACCTGCCCGACGTGGACCCGGCGATCCTGCCGCCCTGGACCGACCTCGAGGCGTCGCTCGCCGACGACGCTCCGATCGTGCTCATCGACACCGCCACCGGCGACCGCGTGCCGCTGTGGGCCGAGCTCGACGCCTCCGCCGACTCCGACGACGACCGGCTGCTGATGATCCGCCCCGCCGTGTCGCTCACCGAGGGTGTCACCTACGCGCTGGGCCTGCGCGACCTCGTCACCGCGTCGGGCGACCCGATCGAGGCGGAGCCCGTGTTCGTCGCGTACCGCGATCGCCGCACCACCGACATCGCCGCGATCGAGGACCGCCGCGACGCCATGGAGGCCACGTTCGACGCACTCGCCGCAGCGGGCGTCGAGCGCGACTCGCTCGTGCTCGCATGGGACTTCACGGTCGCGACCGCGGAGGACATCGCAGGCCGGATGCTGCACATCCGCGACACCGCCCTCGCCGAGCTCGGCGACGCCGCGCCGCCGTTCACGATCACGTCGGTCACGCCCGGCGAGGAGGGCAGCGGCATCGCCCGCCAGGTGGTCGGCACGTACACCGTGCCCAACTTCCTCACCGGTGACGGCGGCCCCGGCAACCGCTTCTCCTACGGCGACGGCGTGGTCGCCACCGGCGACGAGCTGCCGCAGCAGAACGGCACGCTCGAGGCGCCGTTCGTGTGCAACATCTCCGACGCCACCCTCGCCGGCGGCGAGCCGGCACACCTCGTGCAGTACGGGCACGGCCTCCTCGGTTCCGAGCGCGAGATCGGTGCCGGCAACGTGCGCGCCTTCGCGAACGAGCACAACGTGGTGTTCTGCGCCACGAAGTGGGCGGGGATGAGCGAGGACGACATCGGCAACGCCGTGGCCACGCTCACCGAGTTCTCCAACTTCCCCACCATGGCCGACCGGCTGCAGCAGGGCGTGCTGAACCAGATCGTGCTCGGCCGGTTGATGACCGCCGACGACGGCCTGGCGAGTGACCCCGCCTTCCGGTTCGACGACGGCTCGCCGCTCGTCGACACCGCCCACCTCGACTACGACGGCAACAGCCAGGGCGGGATCATGGGCCAGATGCTCGCCGCAGTGTCGCCCGACATCGAGCGCGCCGTGCTCGGCGTGACGGGCATGAACTACAGCATGCTGCTGGAGCGGTCGGTCGACTTCGACACCTACGCGACGATCATGCAGCCCGCCTACCCGAACGATCTCGACCGGGTACTGATCATCGCCCTCGTCCAGATGCTGTGGGACCGCGGCGAGGGTGCCGGCTACGTGCACCACGTGGTGGACGACCCGTACCCCGGCACGCCGGCCAAGGAGCTGTTGCTGCACGTCGCGTTCGGCGACTGGCAGGTCACCGAGCTGTCGGCGATGGTGGCGGCCCGCACGATGGGCGTCCCGATCCACCGGCCCGTCACGGCCGAGGGTCGCAGCGGTGAGGTCGTACCGGGATGGGGGCTCGACGCGATCGAGTACCCGAGCGACGGGTCGGGCCTCGTGATCTGGGACTCGGGCAGCGACCCGATCCCGTTCGACAACGTGCCACCGCGCACCAGCCGCGACTCGCACGAGGACCCGCGCGCCGACGCCGACGTGCGACGGCAGAAGGCCGCGTTCCTGTTCGACGACACGCTGATCGACGTGTGCGACGGCGCCGCCTGCACCGCCGACGCCCGCGACTGAGCGGGCGGGCGACCGCACACCGGCCGCTCGGTCAGCGCGGCGGCAGCGGGATCCGCAGCAGCGTCGGCGCGATCGTGGTGTAGATCAGGTTCGCGCCGGGCTTGTACACGTGCACACCGTCCCAGCGGTAGCCGAGGTCGCTCGACACCGCCTCGTCCGTACACCACTGCACGGGGCCCGGCACGAACGTGACGTGCTCGGGCTGCTGCGCCGCGAGTTCGCGCATCAGGTCGTTCAGGTGGGCCACCCGTGCGTCGTCGCCGCGCTCGGGCAGCGCCGGCACGCCCGCACCCTTCACGTCCTGCGGGCGCATGCACGCGATCTCGAGCAGGCCCACGTGCGCGCCCTCGGCCACGAGCGCGTCGATGCCCTGCTGCAGGCCGGTCAGGAAGCGGGCGTCGCCCTCCGGTGAGGCGAAGGGCACCAGCGTGCCGTCCACCTCCACGTCGAACACGTCCCACGCGCCGAGCACCACCAGCGCCAGCTCGGCCTCGGACTCGCGAGCTGCCCGCGCCCAGCGGTCGGTCCAGCCCTCGCAGTTGACGAACGACCGCGAGAAGCTCCGGGCCGAGCGCACGTTGCCGTCCGTGTAGACGCTGCACCCCTCGACGGACCCGTTCGCGATGCCGAACGCCGACTCGATGCCGTCGGGCAGGTTGATCGCGAGCGAATTCGCCATCGAGTCGCCCACGACCACCACCCGCCGTGGAAGCACCGGGGCCGTGACGGGCGGCGCGGACGACACCGGGACGGTCTCGGCCACCGTCGAGGCGACCGCCGGATCGGTCGACGAACCGATCGCCGAGCCGAGCAGCGGCTCGGGCGCCGGGCTCGGCGGCGGCGTCGCCTGCGTGGCGACGGGCCCGGTCGCGGACGTCACCGGCGTGCTCGACGCCGGCGCCGCACCCGCCGCCAGGCCGGTGTCGGCGAGCGCCGCAGTGTCGAGGACGAACACTGCGTCGGCGCCGCCGGCGGCCGGGTCGACGTGCTCGGCCGATGCGAAGAACGCACCGAGCGGCACCACCAGCGCGGCCACGGCCACGCCCCCCGCGAGCGTGGTGGTGCGCCAGTGCGTCGACCGCACCCCGGCGAACCAACGACCGAGCGCCCCGTGGCGGATCGGCGTCTCCACGAAGCGGTACGACAGCTCGGACAGCACCACCGTGATCGCCATCGCGAGCACGAACGGCGCCCACTCGCCGGCGTACGCCTCGCACACGACCGACACCGGCCAACTCCACAGGTACAGCCCGTACGAGCGCTTGCCGATCTCGACGAGCGGACGCAGCGCGAACACCGGTCGGGCGAGTCGGGACGACGGGTGCACCACGGCGAGCACGAGCACGAGCGACGCCACCGACACCACCGGGAGCTGCCAGCGGTACAGCGCCCGATCGGTGAGCGTCGCGGCGACGAACGACCACAGGAGCACCGCCACGGCCACGACGGCGGCGAGATCGACGGCCCACCCGACACGCGTCGGGCCGACCGGTGGGAGCGGCGCCGCACCGCCCGCATCAGGGTCGAGACCGGCGCGAGCGGACGGCTGCGGGCGTGCGGAGCGCCAGGGCCGCCACACGAACGCGGCGGCGGCGCCGAGCAGCAGACCGCTCGCCCGGGTGAACGTCGACAGGTACAGCAGGTTCACCCGGTCGTCGGTGAGCTGCGGCGCGCGGGCCAACCACCACGTGAGGACGATCACACCGAGGGCTGCGGCGCCGACGATCGCCGCACGCACACGAAGGCTGCGCGCCAGCGCGGCGAGACCGAGGAACAGCAGCGGCCACACGACGTACCACTGCTCCTCCACCGCCAGGCTCCACAGGTGGCGCAGCGGCGACAGGTTGCCGAAGTACTGCGCCCCACCGACGATCTGACCCCAGTTGGCCGCGTAGAGGATCGACCACGGGTAGTCGCGACGCAGGTCGGACTGCATCTGCGCACTGCCCCACAACGCCGCGTACACCCCCACCGCGACGAGCACGAGCACGAGCGCCGGCAGCAGCCGACGGGCGCGGCGGATCCAGAACTGACCGAGCGACACACGTCCGTGCCGCTCGCGCTCGTCGAGCAGCAGCGACGTGATGAGGAAGCCCGACACCACGAAGAACACCTCGACGCCGAGGAACCCGCCGTGCAGCCACGAGAAGCCGGCGTGGTAGAGCAGCACGGCGACCACCGAGATCGCCCGGACGCCGTCGAGGCTGGGCTGGTAGCCCATGGCCGCGCCGCGCCGAGCCGGTCGGAGGCTCGGATGCGTCGGGTCGCCCGAGCGCGCGCGGGGATCGATCACGGTCGTCACGGGGCGTCCAGTC
>Ga0315901_10001301_pt1 | contig 36235 bp, 34 predicted proteins | sample LakEriMetagenome_10_FD_203761 | JGI IMG/M metagenome (GOLD analysis project Ga0315901, IMG submission 203761) | Freshwater fungal communities from buoy surface, Lake Erie, Ohio, United States - Buoy 2 MA116 | ecosystem: Environmental > Aquatic > Freshwater > Lake | place: USA: Lake Erie, Ohio...
GAACTCGATCGGACGCCGAGGCGACCGACGGGCCCGGCAGCACCTCGGGCGACGGCGCTCAGCCGCCGCAGGTGAGTCCGTCGGCGGGCACGGTGCCCGCCACCAGGTAGGCGTCCACCGCATCGGTCACGCAGGCGTCCGTGCCGTAACCGGTGTGCTGCTCGGCGTCCACCACGATCAGCACCCCCTCCTCGAGCGCCTCGGCCATGCGGCGTGTGCCCTCGAGCGGCGTGGCCGAGTCGCCGGTGGTGCCGATCACCACCACGGGGCCGGCCCCGGCGCCCGTGATCCCGAGCCGGCCCTGCTCGGGAGCCGGGAACGCGTCGCACGACGGCCAGATCACCGTGGCGGGCACGATCCGGGGTGCCGCGGCCCGGATCGCGTCGAGCTGCGCCGTCGCCTCCTCGGGCGTCTCGCGGACGGGGTTGTCCATGCAGCTGATCACCTGGAACGCCTCGAGCGTGTCGGCCCACGTGCCGTCCGCGCTGCGCTCGAAGTAGAGGTCGTGCAGCGCGAGCAGACCGCTGCCGTCGCCCGCGGCCGCGTCGGCCAGCGCCTCGCCCAGCTCGCGCCACAGGTCGTCGGTGTAGAGCGAGGTGACCACGCCGTTCACGAACACGCCGAGGTCGAGGTCGGGCCGGCCGGGCTCGGTGGGCACCGGGTTCGCGTCGACGGACGCCATCAGCTCGTCGAACGCACCCTCGGCGTCGCCACCGTTGCGGAACGCGCAGTCCTCGCTGTCGCTGCACCACGCCAGGAACGAGGTGAGCGACTGCTCGAAGCCCTGGCTCTGCTGGATCGAGGCCTCGAGGGCGTCGGCGTCGGGGTCGACCGCACCGTCGAGCACCGCGGCGCGCACCGTGTCGGGGTAGCGGGTGACCCACACACCGCCGAGCTCGCTGCCGTAGCTGAACCCGAAGTAGCTGATCTCGTCCTCACCGAGCGCCTGGCGGAGCAGGTCGATGTCCGCGGCGGAGTCGTTGGTGCCGACGTGGGCGAGGAACTCCCCGGAGCGCTCGACGCACCCCTGCTGGAACTCCTGCGCGAGGCGGATCGCCGCGTCGCGCTCGGCGTCGTCGTCGGGGGTGATGTCGACCCCGGCGTAGTAACGGTCGTAGTCGTCGACGCAGTCGATCGCCGGTTCGGACATCCCCGTGCCACGCGGATCCCAGCCGACGATGTCGAAGTGGGCGACGAGGGTGGGGCTGAAGTACTGGTCGGCCTCGATCGCGAGGTAGCTGCCCCCCACCCCGGGACCGCCGGGGTTCACGAGGAGCGTGCCGACGCGCAGGTCCTCGTCGGCCAGGTGGCGAGCGACGAACAGGTCGAACGTGCCGGCGTTCGGGTCGTCGGGGTCGATCGGCACCTCCAGCGAGCCGGTCTGCACCCGGTCGCCGCCGAACTCGGTCCAGCCGAACGCGGCGTCGCTGTCGGGGCGGGTGGCCGGCTCCACGTCGAAGTCGGTGGCGCCGTCGTCGTCGCCGCCGCAGGCGGCGAGCACGGTGGCGAGGGCCACGGCGACACCGGCGACACCGGCGACGGCGCGTGACACGGGACGGCGGGGTGTGCGTGAGGGGCGGGGCACGGCGACGAGCCTACGGGCGCCCGGCCGTGGGCAACCGCCCGTATCGTGACCCGATGCGCATGGGTCCCCACAGCCTGATGCCGGGTGACGCCGATGCCGTGAAGGGCAAGCGGCTGCAGCGCGTCGCGCTCGCCCGCGCCTGGCAGTTCGCCCAGCCCTACCGCGGCACGATCGCACTGTTCCTGTCGGCCATCCTCGCCGCCGCGCTGCTCGCCCTCGTCCCGCCGTTCGCGTTCCGGGCGATCCTCGACGACGCGATCCCCGACGAGGACCGGCGCCTCATCACCGTGCTGGCGATCGTGGTGGTGGTGGCCGCGCTGGCCGACGCCGCGCTCGCGATCCTGCAGCGCTGGTGCAGCGCCCGCATCGGCGAGGGCCTGATCTACGACCTGCGCCTCGCCCTGTTCCGCAAGGTGCAGCGCATGCCGGTCGCGTTCTTCACCCGCACCCAGACCGGTGCGCTGATCAGCCGGTTGAACAACGACGTGGTGGGTGCGCAGACCGCGGTCACCTCCACGCTCGGCAGCGTGGTGAGCAACGTCGTCGTGCTGGTCACCACGCTGGCGGCGATGATCGCGCTCGAGTGGCGACTCACGCTGCTCGCGCTGATCGTGCTGCCGCTGTTCATCATCCCGGCCAAGCGCGTGGGTCGGCGGCTGCAGGCCATCTCGCGCGAGCAGATGGGTGTGAACGCCGAGATGAACAGCCAGATGACCGAGCGGTTCAACGTGTCGGGTGCACAGCTGGTGAAGCTCTTCGGCCGCAGCAACGACGAGGTCGACCTGTTCGACCGCCGCGCCCGCCGGGTGCGCGACATCGGCATCACCTCGGCGATGTACGGCCGCGTGTTCTTCGTGGCGCTCGGCATGGTCGGCGCGATCGGGGCGGCCGCCGTGTACGGCATCGGGGCGTTCTACGTGGTCGACGGCACGATCACCAGCGGCACCCTCGTCGCGCTCGCGGCGCTGGTCACGCGGGTGTACCAACCGCTCACCGGCCTCACCAACGCCCGCGTCGACCTGATGACCGCGATGGTGAGCTTCGAGCGGGTGTTCGAGGTGCTCGACGCACCCGAGGCGATCACCGATCGGCCGGGCGCGGTCGACCTGGTGGCACCGCAGGGTCGCGTGGAGCTCGACCACGTGCGGTTCCGGTATCCGGCGGCGGCCACGGTGACGGTGTCGTCGCTCGAGTCGCCGACCGCGCTCGGCGGTGCCGACCCCGACCGCGACGTACTGGCCGACGTGTCGCTCACGATCCGGCCGGGCGAGACCGTGGCGCTCGTCGGGTCGTCCGGCTCGGGCAAGACCAGCCTGGCGTCGCTCATCCCCCGGCTGTACGACGTCAGCGACGGCGCGGTGCGCATCGACGGGCGCGACGTGCGTGACCTCACCCAGGAGTCGCTGCGGGCGGCGATCGGCGTGGTGAGCCAGGACCCGCACCTGTTCCACGACACGATCGGCGCGAACCTCCGCTACGCGAAGCCCGACGCCACCGTCGCCGAGCTCGACGAGGCGTGCCGTGGCGCCCGCATCCTCGACATGATCCGCGAGCTGCCCGACGGCTACGACACCGTGGTCGGCGAGCGCGGCTACCGCATGAGCGGCGGCGAGAAGCAGCGTCTGGCGATCGCCCGGCTGCTGCTCAAGAACCCGGCGATCATGATCCTCGACGAGGCCACGAGCCACCTCGACAACGAGAACGAGGCACACGTGCAGGCGGCGCTGGAGCACGCCCTGCGCGGTCGCACCGCCCTCGTGATCGCCCACCGCCTCTCCACCATCCGCGATGCGGATCGGATCGTGGTGCTCGACGACGGCCGCATCGCCGAGGAGGGCACCCACGACGAGCTCCTCGCCCGCGGCGGCCTGTACGCGGCGCAGGTGTTCGCCGGCGAGTCCGCCCTCCTCGACTGAGCAGGCGAGCCGTCGCGGCACCGTCCTGGGTGGCAAGCTCGGACGAATCCGCTGGTCAGCAGTCGGTGATGGCGCCCAGGACCCCTGGTCTCGGGGTCGGTCCCGGGCTGATCGGGGCCGGGATCCGCGAACCGTGTCACACCCCGTCGCCATCATGATCCCCATGGAACCCCTCGTCGTCGCCCTCCTGGCCACCCTGCTGGTGGCAGCGCTCGCGATCGGCTGGCTCGTGGCGCAGCAGGCCGCCGCCCGGCAGTCGCAGCCGCCCGCCGAGCCGCTCGCGCCCCCGGCACCGCCCGTCGACGTCGCAGCGCTCGTGGCGGCGGCCCGTGCCGAGGCCCGCGAGGAGGCCGCCCAGCTCGCGGCCGAGCAGCAGGCACTGCTCCAGCAGCAGCACGCCATGCTGCAGGCGTCGCTCAGCCAGTCGCTCTCCACGCTCCAGCAGCAGTCGCTGGCCGAGCGCGAGGCCGCCCTCGCCCAGCTCGCCACCATCGCGAAGGAGCACCTGGGTGCCCAGGTGGCGGCCAGCCAGGCCGAGCTCACGGCCAAGAAGGACGTGATCGACACGACGCTCGAGCAGATGAAGGGCGAGATGCGCTCCGAGCTCGGGCGGCTCGGCCAGATCGTCGCCGGCCTGGGCGAGCGCAGCGCCGAGCAGTTCGGCCAGGTCGACCAGTCGCTGCGGGCGCACGCCGAGATCGTGCAGCACCTCTCCACCACCACCCAGAGCCTGCGCGAGGCGCTGGCCAACTCCAAGACCCGCGGCCAGTGGGGTGAGCGCATGGCCGAGGACGTGCTGCGCCTGGCCGGCTTCATCGAGAACGTCAACTACGTGAAGCAGACCGCCGTCGAGGGCGACGGCCGCGGCATGCCCGACTTCACCTTCTTCATGCCGAAGCAGCACGTGCTCTACATGGACGTGAAGTTCCCGCTCAGCTCGTACCTCAAGTACCTCGATGCCGGCACCGAGGCCGAGCGTCAGGCGCACCGCGACCAGTTCCTCCGCGACGTCCGGATGCGGGTCCGCGAGCTGTCCAAGCGCGAGTACGCCAAGTCGAGCAGCGCCGCCACGGTCGACCAGGTGCTGCTCTTCCTGCCCAACGAGTCGTTGTCGGCGTTCATCATCGAGCAGGACCCCACCATCGTCGACGAGGCGATGAAGCAGGGCATCGTGCTCTGCTCGCCGGTCACCCTGCTCGCCTTCCTCGGTCTCATCCGGCAGGCGTTCGACAGCTTCATGATCGAGCAGACCAGCGACCAGATCCTGGCGTTGCTCGGCAAGTTCGGCGAGCAGTGGGGCAAGTACACCGACTCGCTCGACACGGTGAAGAAGCGGTTCGACAGCGTGCAGCGCGAGTTCGACAACCTGCTCGGCACCCGCAAGCGCGCCCTGGAACGCCCGCTGCGCGAGCTCGACGCCATCCGCCGCGAGAAGGGCCTGCCCGTCGACGGCCAGCTCTTCGAGACCACCGGCACCGATCCGGCGTGGGACAACGTGCGCGAGCTGGGCGCCTGACCGCCTCCGAGCCGCTTCCTGGCCGGCCCGCGTCCGCCGCACACCGGTCGGGCAGACTGCTGCCATGAGCCAGCCCTCGTTCGACTTCCCGGCGTCGGAGTCCGACGACATCGGCGACGTTCTCGACCGCGGGCTGGATCTCGACGACGAGGGGGTGCCCACCTTCTCCGTCGCCGAGCTCACCGACGCGATCAACGGCACCCTCCGGCGTCGCTTCGGCGACGGGGTGTGGGTGCGCGGCGAGATCCAGGGCTGGAGCGAGCGGGGTCCCCACGCGTACTTCCGGCTGGTCGAGGAGACCGAGCAGGGCCGGGCCGTGCTCAACGTGCAGTTCTTCGCCCCGGCCCGCGCGCGGCTGCGGCCGATCCTGGCCAAGCACCGGCTGCGGCTCGCCGAGGGGCTCCGGGTGCGGATCTTCGGTCACCTCGACGTCTTCCCCGGCAACGGCCAGCTCGGCCTGAAGATGAGCGGCATCGATCCGCGCTTCACGCTCGGCGACCTGGCGATGCAGCGCGACGAGGTCGTGCGCCGCCTCGTGGCCAGCGGCATGTACGACGCGAACCGTCGTCGTCGGCTGGCCGTCGCCCCACTGCGCGTCGGCGTGATCACCAGCGTCGACAGCGCCGCGTGGGCCGACTTCTCGCACGAGATCGAACGGAGCGGGTTGGGGTTCCAGCTGCGCGTCTGCGACGTGCGGGTGCAGGGCGAGTGGGCGGTGGGGATGATCACCACGGCGCTGCGAGCGCTCGGTCGCCACGCCGACCTCGACGCGCTCGTACTCATCCGGGGTGGTGGCGCCCGCAGTGAGCTCGCCACCTTCGACGCCGAGGAGATCGCGCTCGCGATCGCCACCTCACCGCTGCCGGTGCTCACCGGGCTCGGGCACGAGATCGACCGCAGCATCGCCGACGAGGTCGCCCACCTCGCGCTCAAGACACCCACCGCCTGCGCCACGGCGCTCGTCGAACGGGTGCACGAGTTCCGCGACCGGGCCGAGCACACCTGGACCGGCATCTCCCGGCTGGCCGAGCGGGCCATCGGCGCGAGCGAGGGACGGCTGCACGAGGTCGCGCTCGGCATCCGGCACCGCACGCAGGGCGCGGTCGACCGGGCCGACGACCGGCTCCACCAGCGCGCCGGCCGGCTGCGCGCCAGCGCCGATCGCACGGTCGAGCGGGCCGACGACCGCCTCGCCACCGCCACGGCGTCGCTGCGGCGCGTGCCGGGGCGTCTCGATCCCGAGGTGCGCCACCTCGACGCGGTCGCGGCCCGCGTGCGCCTGCTGGACCCCGTCACCACCATGGCCCGCGGCTGGAGCATCACCCGCACCGCCGACGGGCGCACGGTGCGCGACGCCGCCGATCTGGTGCCGGGCACCGAGATCGTCACCTCGTTCGCCCGCGGCCGGGCGCGCAGCCGGGTCGAGCACATCTCCCCGTCGCCGACCGTTCCCGGCGCCGACGACACCGTTCCGTCCGTTCCGCCGAGCGCCGACCAGGAGACCGATCCCGCATGAACACCCCCGACCGCGATCCCGACGCACCGGTGGCCGCCGGGTACGCCGCCGCGCTGGCCGAGCTCGAGGAGATCCTCGTGCAGCTCGAACGCACCGACGTCGACGTCGACGTGCTGGCCGCACAGGTGCAGCGCGCCGCCGAGCTCATCACGTTCTGCCGCGACCGCATCGGCAACGCACGCCTGCAGATCGAGCAGGTCGTCGCCCGCATCGACGACTGACGATCGAGCCGGGCGCTACGGAGCGCGGATGCGCCGCGGATGGCGTGACGCTGTGTGCCAGACGCTCGTCGGGAAAGCGGGCGCTCCGGCGAGCACGCCCCCGTCGGGCCACCTAGCCTCAAGCACGTGCAGCCCGCGCCCACGCCGCCCTCGCTCGCCACCGTCGCGAGCCGAGTCGACGAGCGGCTGCGCACGCTGCTCGCCGCCGAGGAGGCCCGGTGGTCCGCGTTCGACCCCGACCTGGAGGAGCCGATCCGCGAGATCGGCCGGCTCGTCCTGGCCGGCGGCAAGCGGCTCCGCCCGGCGTTCACCTACTGGGGGTTCGTCGGTGCTGGTGGCGACCCCGCCGATCCGCGGGTGATCGACGCCGGTGGCGCCTTCGAGCTGATGCACGCGTTCGCGCTGTTCCACGACGACGTGATGGACGACGCCACGAGCCGGCGAGGTGCGCTCACCACGCACACCAGGTTCGCCCGCCAGCACGAGGTCGGCGGATGGGCCGGCGAGGCACGTCGCTTCGGTGACGGCATCGCGATCCTCGTGGGCGACCTGGCGTTCGTGTACGCGGACCAGCTCATGGCCGGCGCATCACCGCAGGCGTGGGCGGTCTGGAACGAGCTGCGCGTCGAGCTGAACGTCGGCCAGGTGCTCGACATCCTCGGTGGGGTGCGCAACGACCGTCGCCGCGACAAGGCCGAACGGATCTGCCGGTACAAGAGCGGCAAGTACACGATCGAGCGGCCGCTGCACCTCGGTGCCGTGATGGCCGCGCCCGAGCGTGAGGCCGAGTTGCTCCCGGAGCTGAGCGCCTACGGGCTGCCCCTCGGCGACGCGTTCCAGATGCGTGACGACGTGATGGGCGCGTTCGGGGACGAAGCGTTCACGGGCAAGCCCGTCGGCGGCGACCTACGCGAGGGCAAGCCCACCCCGTTGCTCGCCCGTGCGGTGGAGGCGGCCACGCCCGCCCAGCGCGAGGTGCTCGACCTGGTCGGCCGGCCGGGGCTCGCCGACGACGACGTCGCCCGGATCCAGCAGGTCATCGTCGACACCGGTGCGCTGGCCGACCTCGAGGACACGATCACGCGGCTCACCGACGAGGCGCTCACCGCGATCGAGCGGGCGTGCATCGTCGACACCGCACGTGACGAGCTGGTGCAGCTCGCCCACTACGTGAGTTGGCGGCAGGTGTGAGCGCCGCCCGTCCCGCCCGCGTCGGCCGCCCGCTCGACGTGGTGGTCGTCGGTGCCGGTCTGGGCGGGCTCGCCGCCGCGGCGCACCTGTCGCAGCAGGGCCACACCGTCACCGTCGTCGAGCGCGAGCCGATCCCCGGGGGCCGGGCCGGCATGATCGAGGAGGCGGGGTTCCGGCTCGACAACGGTCCCACCGTGCTCACGATGCCGAACCTGCTGGCCGACGCGTTCGCCGCCGCGGGTGCGGACATGGCCGACTTCCTCACGATCGACAAGGTCGACCCGATGTACCGGGCGTGCTACGCCGACGGAAGCACCCTGTTCGTCCGTCACGGTCGCGAGGCGATGACGCAGGAGATCCGCGAGTTCGCCAACGCCAAGGAGGCCGAGGCGTTCGGCCGGTTCTGCGACTGGCTCGAGCGGCTCTACCGGGTGGAGATGGCGCACTTCATCGACGCCAACTTCGACTCGCCGCTCGACCTGGTGAAGCCGTGGCGGGCCGGTCTCGAGCTGGTGAGGCTCGGTGGGTTCGGCAAGCTCGGCCGCAAGGTCGCGAGCTTCTTCGACGACGAGCGGTTGCAGCGGATCTTCAGCTTCCAGTCGATGTACGCCGGCCTGGCGCCGTACGAGGCGCTGTCGCTCTACGCGGTCATCACCTACATGGACTCCGTCGAGGGCGTGTTCGTCCCCAAGGGCGGCATGCACGCGATGGCCACCGGCCTCGCCGCCGCGGTGGAGAAGGCGGGCGTCACCATCCGCTACGAGGCCCCGGTCACCCGCATCCTGCGCGCCGGTGACGGCAGCGTGAGCGGCGTCGAGCTGGGTGGCGGAGAGCGCCTCGCCGCCGACGTGGTGGTGTGCAACCCCGACCTGCCGGTGGCGTACCGAACGCTGCTCGGCGGGGTCGACGCGCCTCGTGTGGCGCGACGTGGGAAGTACTCGCCGAGCTGCCTGCTGTGGGTGGCCGGCGTGCGCGGCCTCCCGCCGGCCGACGCGGCGCACCACAACATCCACTTCGGCCGCGACTGGGACGGCTCGTTCCGCGCCCTGATCCACGACGGTGTGCGGATGCCCGACCCCTCGATCCTGGTGACGCTGCACTCGCTCGACGACCCGTCGCTCGCGCCCGAGGGGTGCAGCAGCATCTACGTGCTCGAACCCACCCCCAACCTCGACGGCCGCATCGACTGGGTGGCCGAGCGCGAGCGGATCACCGGTTCGCTGCGCGCACAGGTGGCCTCGCTCGGCTACCCGACCGACGTGGTGGTGGAGCGGGTGTACGACCCGCTCGACTGGGAGGCGATGGGCATGGAGCGCGGCACGCCGTTCGCGCTCGCGCACACCTTCCTGCAGACCGGTCCGTTCCGCCCGAACAACGTGGACGAGCGGGTGCCGGGCCTGGTGTTCACCGGCTCGTCCACGTTGCCCGGGGTCGGTGTGCCGATGGTGCTCGTGTCGGGCAAGCTCGCCGCCGAGCGGGTGCAGCAGTACGCCGAGGCACGTCGGTGACCGGTTCGGCCGTCACCGGCACGGTGACGCTGGAGGAGAGCTACGCCCGCTGCAAGGAGCTGAACAAGCGCTACGGCACCACGTACTACTGGAGCACGAAGGTGCTGCCGCGGGTGAAGCAGCACCACGTGTGGGCGCTCTACGCGTTCTGCCGGTACGCCGACGACATCGTCGACGACCTCGGTCCGGCGCCGGTCGAGCAGCGCGCCGCCGCGCTCGCCGCGTTCGGCGACCGCTTCTTCGCCGACCTCGCCGTGGGTCGCTCCGACGAGCCGGTGCTGAAGGCCGTGGTGCACACCGTGAAGGCGTTCGACATCGACCCCGACTGCTTCCGGCGGTTCCTGCGGTCGATGACGATGGACCTCACCGTGGCCACCTACGACACGTGGGACGACCTGCTCGACTACATGGACGGTTCGGCGGCGGTGATCGGCGAGATGATGCTGCCGATCCTCGAGCCGTTGCAGCCCGAGGCGTTACCGCACGCGCGCGACCTCGGCAATGCGTTCCAGCTCACCAACTTCCTCCGCGACATCGCCGAGGATCTCGACCGCGGACGCCAGTACGTGCCGCAGGAGGATCTGCGTCGGTTCGGCGTGGACCTCACCGAGCGTCGCGTGACGCCGGAGTTCGTCGAGCTGATGCGGTTCGAGATCGCCCGGTGCCGCGAGCTGTACGCGTCGGCTGATCTCGGCCGGGCGATGCTGCCCCCGCAGTCGGCACGCTGCATCGGTGCCGCACGCGATCTCTACAGTCGGATCCTCGTGAAGATCGAGGAGCAGGGCTACGACGTGTTCCGCGAGCGGGCACGGGTGTCGACGGCCGAGAAGGCCGCGCTCGTGGCCCGGCTCGTCGTCCGGCGATGACCGCACCTCGTTCCGGTCGCGCATCGTCCCGGAGTCCGGGAGGCATCGCGACCAGAACGGTGCCGGCGGCGATCACGCTGGCCGGGATGATCGCCACACCGCTCGCGGCGCGCGGCGGTCCGGTGCGCCGGGTACTGAGCAGCGTCGTGGTGACCGGGCTGTTCGCCACCACGAGCGCGGCCGCGGCGCGTCGGTGGGGGCCCACGCGCACCGCCGCCACCGCGGCCGGGGTGTGCACGGCGACGGCGGCCGTCGAGCACCTCGGCACGGCCACCGGTGTGCCGTTCGGCCGCTACGCCTACACGTCCGCGCTGCGCCCGCAGGTCGCCGGGGTACCGGCGATCGTGCCGCTCGCCTGGTTCGCGATGGCGGTGCCGGCCCGCGAGGCGGCGCACGCCGCGCTGGGCAGCCGCTCCACGCCGCTCGGCCGGATCGGGCTCGGTGCCGTGGCGCTCACCGCGTGGGACCTGTTCCTCGACCCGCAGATGGTGGGCGAGGGCTACTGGGCGTGGGCCCGCCGCGGGCGGTACCGGGGGATCCCGGTCACGAACTTCCTCGGCTGGCTCGCCACGAGCGCGGCGGTGATGGCGGCGCTCGAGGCGGCGTTGCCGGCCGACGAACCCGCCGATCCGACGCTCGTCGCGGAGTACGGCGTGATGGCGGGCATGGAGACGCTCGGGTTCGCCGCGTTCTTCCGTGACCGGCTGGTGGCCGTCGTCGGTGGTGCGGCGATGCTGCCGGTGGCCGGTGCCGCCGCCCGCACCTTCTGGCGTCAGCGCCACTGGCGCGTCCACAGCCCCGTAGGTCGCTGATGGCCACGGTCGCGGTCGTCGGCGGGGGCGTGGGCGGGCTCGCCGCGGCGATCCGGCTGCGCGTGCGCGGCCACGACGTCACCGTGTTCGAACGCAACGCCGAGCTCGGCGGCAAGCTCGCCGTCCTCACCCGCGACGGGTTCAGCTTCGACGTCGGCCCGTCGCTCGTCACCCTGCCCCACGTGTACGACGAGCTGTTCCGGCTGGCCGGCACCACCCTCGCCGACGAGGTCGACCTGGTGCGCCTCGATCCGCAGTTCCGGTACTGGTGGCGCAGCGGCCGTCACGTCGAGGTGCGCGACGACGGCTGCGACGTGCCCGGTTGGGCCGAGTTCGTCCGCCGCGGCCGCACGATCTGGGAGGTCAGCGAGCGCACCTTCTTCGCCGGCCCGATGAGCGGCCCCTGGTCGCTCGCCCGACGGCTGCGGCGCCCGCGCGACCTCACCGACATCGACCCGCTGCGCACCCTGCACGCGGCCGCCGCCGACGTGTTCGGCGACGACGCCGAGATGGTGCAGTGGGCCGGCCGGTACGCCACCTACAGCGGCTCCTCGCCGTTCCGGGCGCCCGCCACCCTCGGCTGCATCGCGCACGTGGAGCATGCGTACGGCTGCTGGTACCCGATGGGCGGACTGGGCGCGTTGCGCGACGCGTTCGTGCGCGTGGCCGCCCGCGTGGGCGTCGACCTCCGATGCGGTGTCGAGGTGCGCTCGATCACCGCCACGGCCGACCGGGTGAACGGTCTGCTGCTCGCCGACGGCACGGTGGTCGCGGCCGACGTCGTGGTCGCCAACGCCGACGCCACGCACCTGTACCGCGACCTGCTGCCCGACGATCGGGCGCTCCGTGCGGTGCGGCGGGCGCAGCCGTCGACGAGCGGGTTCGTGATCTGCGCCGGTGTGCGCGGCACCACCCCCGGCATCGCCCACCACGACATCTGGTTCAGCGACGACTCCCGTCTCGAGTTCGACGAGCTCGCCGCCGGACGGCTACCGACCGACCCGACGATCTACGCGTGCGTCAGCTCGGTCACCGACCCGAGCCAGGCGCCGGAGGGCTGCGAGAACTGGTTCCTGCTCGTGAACGCTCCGGCCGGTGCGCGCTTCGACCCGTCGTCGAGCGAGGCGCTCGTGCTCGACCGCCTGGCGAGTCACGGGGTGGAACTCCGCGACCGGCTGCTGTTCACCGAGACGATCACGCCGGCCGATCTCGAGGCCCGGTACCGGTCGCCCGGCGGCGCCATCTACGGCACCTCGTCCGACGGTCGTCGCGCCGCGTTCGTGCGCCCGCGCAACCGGGGGGTGCGCCGCGGCCTCTACCTCGTGGGCGGCAGCAGCCACCCGGGCGGAGGTCTCCCACTCGTGACCATGAGCGCTCGTATCGTGGACGAGATGATCGCCGACGAGGTCGCCGGGCAGCCATGAGGTCGCTGGCGCGCCGGCTGCTGCCGCGTCCCGGGCCGCTCGGTGCGGTGCGGCTCGTCCTCGGCGTGCTCGCGCTCACCCGGCTCGCGAGGGCCGCACGGGTGCGGCCACCCCTGCGGGCCGCGGCCACGGAACCCGGTCGAACCACGTCCGCGGCGGCCGACGCACTGGACGATCACCGCCCGTCGATCAGCGTGGTGGTACCGGCCCGCGACGAGGCTGCCCGCATCGGCCCGCTCCTCGCCGCGCTGTGCGACGCTCCCGGGGTGTCGGAGGTGCTCGTCGTCGACGACGAGAGCACCGATGACACGGTCGTGGTCGCGACGGCCGCGGGCGTGGTGGTGGTGCCCGGCACCCCGCTGCCCCACGGGTGGGCCGGCAAGGCGTGGGCGCTGCAGCAGGGTGTCCGCGCCGCGCGTGGGGAGTGGGTGGTCACGCTCGACGCCGACACCCGACCCGACCCGTCGTTGCCGGCCGCCCTCGTGGAGCGGGCGGTCGCGGACGGCCTGCAGTTCGTGAGCGTCGGCGGCAGCTTCGAGTGCCCCACCCCGGGGGCGGCGTGGATCCACCCGGCGATGCTCACCACGCTCGTCTACCGGTTCGGTCCGCCCGGCGCGCTCGGCGACACCGCGCCCGACCGGCAGCTCGCGAACGGTCAGTGCACGGCGTTCCCGCGCGTGCCGTTCCTCCGAGCCGGCGGGATGCAGCCGGTCGCGGGGGAGGTCGTGGAGGACGTCGCCCTCGCCCGCCATCTCGCGCAGCGCGGCTGGCGGGTCGCGATGCTCGACGGTTCGGAGGTGCTCACGACGGCGATGTACCCGGACGGTCCGAGCACCTTCCGCGGCTGGGCGCGCTCGCTCGCGCTGCCCGGCGTGGAGCCCCGCCCGCGCCAGCTCCTCGATCTCGCCACCGTGCTCGTCGCGCAGGTGCTGCCCCTGCCGCGGCTGCTGGCCCGTCGGGCCGACGTCGTCGACCTCGTGCTGCTCGCAGCCCGCCTCGGCACCCTCGCCGGCACCGCCGGCTCGTACCGCCGTCGCTCGGCCGCGTACTGGGCGTCACCGCTCGCCGACCCGATCGCCGCGGCGGCGCTGGTGCGCGGGATCGTCAGTCCGCGCCAGCCGTGGCGCGGCCGCGACTACGCCACGCCGCCGTCGCGAAGCGCACCCCGATCAGGGTCATGAGCACCCCCGTGGCCGCCGTGCGGTACGGGCCGTCCACCGCCAGCTGCACGAGCGGGTAGACGAACACGCCCGCCCGGGATCCCCAGGCGAAGCCCCGCCAGGCGGTGACGGCGAGCAGCACGCCGACCGCGATCGCGGCCGTGATCGGCGAGAGCACCACCGCGGCACCGACGAAGGTGAGCACGCTGCGCCCGCCCCGGAAGCCGGCGAACACCGGCCACGCGTGCCCCACCATCGCCGCGAAGCCACCCACGTACCCGATCCACCAGTCGCCGTCGGGTGCGAGCAGGACGCCGAGCCCCGCAGCGACCGCACCCTTCGCGACGTCCCCCACGAACACCGGCACCGCGGCGCGCCGGCCGAGCGACTCCTTCGCGTTCCAGTAGCCGGGGTTGCGATCGCCGACGTCGCGCAGGTCGAGCCCGGCGCGACGCCGGGCGACCCACCCGGCGACCGGGACCGAGCCGACGACGTAGCCGACCACGACCACGACGAGCGCGGCGAGCACGTCGCTCACGGCGCCCCGTGTGACGGCTGGCCGGCGACACGCCGGACGGGGCGCTCCACGTGCGCGACGCCGTCGCAGCTGACATGCTCGCCGGCATGCCGGCGGTCGGGTCGTTCCACCTCGTGCGCTCCACGAGCGCGCTGCGGGCGATGGCGCGCCTCGGCACCGACCGGCGGATGCTCGGCGCCGTGCCGGGACTGCGCTTCTGGCGCCTGCTCGGCACGGGGTCGGGCAGCGACACCGGTCCCGGTGCCGACCTGCGGCGCACGGCGCTGTTCGCGATCTGGGACGACGAGGCCTCGCTCGAGGCGTTCCACGTGCGCATGGCGGCGCGCTGGGCCGAGGCCGACGAGGCCTGGCACGTGCGCCTGCGGGCGCTCGGCGGTCACGGCGCTTGGCGCGGTCGGGCGGTGCTCGACGAGTTGCAGCCGGCCTCCGCCGGTGCTGCGGCGAGCCCGGTGGCGATCATCACGCGTGCCGACGTGCGGCTCCGGTCGTGGCGTCCGTTCCGTGCCGCCGGCCGTCCGGTGAGCGAGGAGCTGCAGGGCGCCGACGGCTTGCTGGCCGTGGTGGGCATCGGCGAGGCCCCGGTTGGGCGGCTCGGAACGTTCAGCCTGTGGCGCGACCTGGCCGCGGCCCGTGCCTACGCGACGGCGATGCCGGGGCATCGCGAGGTGGTGCGGCGGACGAGGAGCGAGCACTGGTACGGCGAGGAGCTGTTCGCCCGCTTCGAGCCCTACGCGTCGGCGGGGTCGTGGGACGGACGTGATCCGCTGCGCGCCCGCACCGGCACCAACATGCCGTAGGGCGCAGCGTTGCGGGCGTGGTGCTCGCGGTGGGCCCGGGCGAGCCGTTCGAGGCCGGGCAGCGTGCGGTCGCCGAACCAGCCGAGGCGACGGTGCACGTACACGTCGTGCACCAGCGCGTACGCCGTGCCGTAGAGCGTGATGCCGACACCGATCGGCACGAGCACCTCGAACCCGGCGACGTTGAACCCGATCGCGAACCCGATCATCACCACGGTCGCGAACGCGAGGGGGAAGGCGTCGTTGGCCTCCCAGCGCTGCGGCGACTCACCCGGTCGCACGCGCCGGTGGTGGCTGCGGTGCAGGGCGATGCCCACGCCGTGCATGACGTACCGGTGGGCGAACGCGGTGAGCGGCTCCATCAGCACGAAGGCGGCGAGGGCCACCAGCACGGTGCGCATGTGACGAGCCTACCGACCGCTCGCCGGTGCGTGCCCGGTCGCGCCCGCCGGGCGGGTGGTCGTCACACCGCGGCGTACGCCGCGAGGGCGTCGGCGATCGTGGCGGTGGTGACGCCGACCTCGTCGGCGACGGCGGCGAGCCACGGCGGCCGCACCACCGCCGCCACGGAGATCGGCTCGTCGAGCCCCGATCCGTCGAGCGCGAGCCGCACGAACAGGGTGGCGTAGTCCGGCGGCCGCAGGTCGCGGGAGAGCTCGAGCAGCGCGTAGGGGTCGGGCGGCCCCGAGCGAGGCGGCAGGGTGACGAAGCTCTGCGAGGTCGGGCCGATCGCACCACCGGCGAGGCCGGGGCCGTCGCACAGCACGGCGCCCTTCACGTGCGCGGCGCGGGCACCCGCCAGCTGCAGGGCGATGTAGGCGCCGAGCCCGCGGCCGAGCACCGTCACCTCACCGAGCTCCGCCAGGGCGGCGTCGGCGTCGGCGAGGAGCAGCTCGGCGCTGTAGCCGCCGCCGGCCGGCAGCGTGGACGCACCGTGCCCGGTGAAGTCCAGCGCGTGCACCGGGCCGGGCCAGCCCGACGCCCAGTCGGGCACCCGCGCGGGCGACCGGTCGCCCAGGCCGTGCAGCAGCAGCAGCGACCGTCCCTCGCCGTCGCGCAGGTGGTGCAATGCGAGTCGCACCCGGTTGTGCACGAGGAACGTGACCCGCGGGGTGGGGGGCGGGGTCGGGTCGGCGGCGGGTGTCCGGGTGGCGCTCACGAGCGGGCCGCCAGGAACTCGAGGACCATGCCGGCCACCAGATCGGGTTGTTCGATGTGGACGAAGTGCCCGACGTCGTCGAGCACCTCGCACCGCCCGCCGGGCGGCAGGTAGGGGTACACGTGGTGCGGCAGCGTGCCCCAGCCCATCTCCTCCTGCTCGCGGCCGAGGATGCCGAGGAACGGCATCGGCAGGCCGGGCAGGCGGGTGATCGTCCACTCGGGCCGCCACGGCCCGAATCCGCCGAAGCGCATCGACGGGTCGATCTTCCAGCGCCAGCCGTCCTCGCGTTCGAACGCGCCGACGCTCACGAGGTGGCACAGCCACTCGAACGACAGCCGCGGGTTCATCCGGCCGCGGCGGCGGGCGAGCTCCTCGAGCGTGCCGGGCTTGCGCTCGGCGGTGGCGGTGCGACGCCGGTGGTCGAGCCAGCCGGTGATCTCGCTCGCCGCCATGCGGGTGCGCTCGTGCTCGCTCGCGTCGGGGATGCGGCGCTTGTACGGGATGCCGTCGAGGTTCACCAGGTGCGAGAACCGGAAGGGCTGCGCGTCGGCGAGCTGGATCATCAGCGACCCGCCCTTGGAGTGCCCGATCACCGGCGCCGGCCGATCGGTCACCGAGTCCATCACCGCCATCGCGTCGCGGAGGTCGCCGTCCCACGAGTACAGCGCGGCGTGCTCGCTGTCGCCGTGGCCGCGCTGGTCCCACGCGATCACGCGCCACCCCGCCTCGGCGAGCTTGGGTGCGAACACGTCGTAGGTGCGGGCGAAGTCGAAGCCGCCATGCACGCAGAACAGCGGATCGGCCGACTCGGAGCCCCACTCGTGCACCGCGATCTGCACCCCGCCGGCATCGATCCGGTACTCGCGCTCGGGCTCCACCACGCCGGGATACGCGCCCGGGGTCGCGGGGGACGGATCGGGGTCGGCCATGCGGCCGAGGCTACGGGTCCGCTGTCCGGCGGTCCGAATCCTTCAGTAGTGTGCGGCGCCATGGATCGCCGGGGCCTGATCGCCCTCACCGTCGCCGTGGCCGCGCTGCCGTTCGTGTCGACCGTGCTGGCCGCCTGCGGTGATGACACCGTCACCGACGCCGCCGCCACGCTGCCGCCGATCGCGACCACCACGAGCACGACGATCCTCATCACCACGACCACCGCGTACATCCCGATCCAGCACCAGATCGCGCCGGGCGAGAACCTCGGGATCATCGCCGACATGTACAGGGTCGACTACGACGAGCTGATCGCGCTCAACGGCATCCTCGACCCCGACCACATCGAGGCCGGTGACGTGCTGGACATCCCGGCGCCCACGACGACGTCCACCACCACCACGTCCACCACCACCACGACGCTGCCGCCCACCACGACCACCACCGGCTGAGCGCGCAGGACGTTGTGCCCGGGAACCACGGCACGCGCGGGCGTAACCTGTCCGTCATGAGCTTCTGGCCCACCCAGGAACACTGGAGCGTCAAGATCCCGCTCCACACCCCCCACTACCGGATGCCCTCGCTGGAGGAGACCGGCTTCGCTCCGCTGGCCGACGCCGACTTCGACGTGCCGGTCGCCGAGTACGAGACGCTCGAGTACATGGACTGGAAGAGCGGTGGCGACACCAACTTCGCACCGCTCGCGTCCGCAGACGGCCAGCTCGACTGCCGGGGCTTCTGGGACAAGGGCAAGACCGACAAGGACGCGCTCTGGACCTCCAACGCCGACCTCGCGCCGACGCTGAAGCAGTACGTGGACGGCATCGGCGCCAACTTCGGCCGGGTGCGGATCATCAAGCTCGAGCCGCAGGACCGCGAACAGGCCCTGCGCTCCATCCACCGCGACGACAACAACCGGTTCAACCCCGACGACGAGGGCTGGGTCGTGCGCACGTGGGTCGAGCTGACGGACAACCCCGACAGCTACATGCTGCTGATGGACAACGGCCCCGACGGCCTGCCCGACCGAGCCACCGAGCGCCGGGTACCGCTGCACCGCGGGTCGCGCTTCATCGTCGACACCCAGCGCCTCTGGCACGTCGTGGTGCACCTCGGCGACCAGCCGCGCTACGCGCTCATCACCAGCGTGGAGAGCACCCCCGAGCTCGACCGCTGGGTCGAGTCGCAGAGCCCCGCTCGCGTCTGATCGCGTCTGATCGCGTCTGATCGCGTCCGATCGCGTCCGGCGGTCACCCGAGCGCCGAGGACGCCCCGAACACGACGATCAGCGTCAGCCGGCGCGGTGCGCGACGGCCAGTTCGGCCACGCCGCGCATGATCGTCGACAGCTGGAAGTCCTTCGGGGTGAACACCGCTGCCACGCCCTGGTCGAGCAGCTTCTGGCGATCGCTCTCCGGGATGATGCCGCCCACGACGAGCGGTGCGTCCACGCCCTCGCGCGCGAGCAGGCGGAGCAGCTCGGGGACGAGCTCGAGGTGCGAACCGCTCAGGATCGACACGCCGATGACGTCGGGGTCCTCGTCACGCGCCGATGCCGCGATCTGCTCGGGGGTGGAGCGGATGCCGGCGTAGACCACCTCCATGCCCGAGTCGCGCGCCGCCACCGCGATCTGCTCGGCACCGTTGGAGTGGCCGTCGAGGCCGGGCTTCGCGACGAGGAACTTGGGTGGGCCTCCCGGAATCGTCCGGACGAACTCGGCCACCTCGGCCAGCTCGCCCGTGCGGCGACCGACGGCGGCGGCCACGCCGGTGGGAGCCCGGTACTCGCCGAACACCTCGCGCAGGATGGCCGCCCACTCGCCCGTCGTGCCGCCGGCCTTCGCGAGCGCGATCGACGGCTCCATGATGTTGGTGCCGTCCACCGCGGCGCGGCGGAGCTCGGCCAGCGCCGCGTCGACGGCGCCCTGGTCGCGGCTCGCACGCCAGGTGATGACGTCCTCGGTCATCTCGACGCCGACCGCCGGGTCGACGGTGAGGATCGAGTCGATCCCGTTCAGCTCCGACCCGTAGCTCTCCGTGAAGGCGTTCACGCCGACCACGACCTGCTCGCCCGACTCGATGCGGCGCGTGCGCTCGGCCATCGACCGCACGAGGCGACCCTTGAGCTCCTCAACGGCGTCGAATGCACCGCCGAGCTCGAGCACCTCCTGCAGCTCGGCCCATGCCGCGTCCCGCAGCTCGGCGGTCTTCGCCTCGATGACCACCGATCCCTCGAAGATGTCCTCGTACTCCAGCAGGTCGGTCTCGAACGCGAGCACCTGTTGCATCCGCAACGACCACTGTTGGTCCCACGGTCGTGGCAGACCGAGCGCCTCGTTCCAGGCCGGCAGCTGGAGGCTGCGGGCGCGGCTGTTCTTCGACAGGGTGACGGCGAGCATCTCGAGCACGATGCGCTGCACGTTGTTCTCGGGCTGGGCCTCGGTGAGGCCGAGGCTGTTCACCTGCACGCCGTAGCGGAAGCGCCGCGCCTTGGGGTCCGTGACGCCGTAGCGCTCGAGGCCGATCCGGTCCCACAGCTCGGTGAACGCCCGCAGCTTGCAGATCTCCTCGATGAAGCGGATGCCTGCGTTCACGAAGAACGAGATCGACCCGAACACCTGCGTGAACTGCTCGTCGGGAACCTGACCGCTCGCCCGCACCGCATCCAGCACGTCGATCGCCGTCGCGAGCGAGAACGCGATCTCCTGCACGGGCGTGCCGCCGGCCTCCTGCAGGTGGTACGAGCACACGTTGATCGGGTTCCACTTCGGTGCGTGGTGCGCGCACCAGGCGACCATGTCGACGATCAGCCGCTTCGAGGGCTCGGGCGGGAAGATGTACGTGCCGCGCGACAGGTACTCCTTGACGATGTCGTTCTGCGTCGTGCCGCGCAGCGCCCGCGTGTCGACGCCCTGCTCCTCGGCGTTCGCGACGTACAGCGCCAGCAGCCAGGCGGCGGTGGCGTTGATCGTCATCGACGTGTTCATGGTGCCGGGCGGGATGCCGTCGAGCAGCGTGCGCATGTGGCCGAGATGGGTGACGGGGACACCGACCTTGCCCACCTCGCCGTGCGCCATCGGCGAGTCGGGGTCGTATCCGGTCTGCGTCGGGAGGTCGAACGCGATCGACAGACCGGTCTGTCCCTTCGCGAGGTTGGTGCGGTAGAGCTCGTTGCTCTTCTTCGCGGTCGAGTGCCCCGAGTAGGTGCGGATCAGCCAGGGGTCGTCGCGAGTCGCGGCCATCACACGATTGTTACCGCTCGGTAGTCGCTGGTGCCAGACGAGCCGCGCCGGCCGCGACGGCCGCGACCACGCGGGCGACGTCACCGACGTCACCGACGTCACCGACCGAGCGCACCTCGATCCGCCAGCCCTCGACGTCCAGCGCCTCGCCCGGTCCGAGGAGGTCGGTGAACGGCTCGGCGGTGGTGTGGACCGGGAGCTGCACCCGGAGCACGTCCTCGCCGGCACGGTCGTCGACGACGTGGACGGCCACACCGGACTCGGGGAGGTGGGTGTCGAGGCCGTCGGCCGTGCGCAGCTCGACGGTCACGATCCGGTGCTCGTCGACCGGCAGCACCAGCAGGCGGGTGCCGTCGTCGCCCGCGGCGGGCGCCAGATCGACCTCCGTGCGATCGCCGGTGCGGGCGGTCACCGCCGCGTCGAGGTCGAGCCAACCGAGATCGAGCAGGTTCACCGCGAGGGTCGATGCGGCGTCGCGTCGGGCGGGGTCGACCGCTCGTGGCGCGGCGCTGTCGCTCATCACGTCGAGCGCGCTCGGGTACTCGTCGTCGCCGGGCGTGGACGTGCCCGAGTGCGGGAGGCCGAGCGTGTGCAGGTACTCGTGGAGCACCAGGTCCAGCAACGGCACCGGTCCCCAGCCGGGGTGGAAGTCGCTCGCGCCGACGTAGGCGGCCCGCCCCGTGAGCCGTGCGGGGCAGGTGCCGTCGCACGTGAGCCAGCTCCCCGGCCGCCCCCAGCCGCCCGGTTCACCCTCGACGTGCTCGGCGGTCGCCACCGCGAGCACCGCCAGCGCGTCCGGTCGCGACGCGGCGAGGGCGGCCTCGACGCACTCGAGGTCCGTGTCGTCCCGGCCCATCGCGACGGTGCCACCGGCCACCAACTCCACCGTGGCCGCGCCGTGGGACAGCTCGTCGAGGTGGCGTGCCACCGGTGCAGCGATCCGCTCCACGATGCCGTCGGCGGTGAGGGGCTGGCGCAGCGGGAGGTCGCCGTAGAGGTCGGCCGTCGTGTCGGCGGGCACCTCGCACACCCACACCTCCACGACGTCGACGGCCGGCGCCGGGCGGTCGGCGAGGAGTCGGCCGACGAGCGGGGGGAGCGAGGTGTCCGGCGCGCCGGTCGCGTTCGCAGGGTCGGTCGGCTCCGTCGTCGAACCGGCCGCGCACGCGGTGGTGACGAGGGCCGACACCGCTGCGGCGAGGGCCGTCCGGGCGGTGCGTCGACTCGGCCGGCCGCCGCTGCGATCGTCGCCGCTGCCACCGCCGGAACCATCCCGGAACGGCCGCGGAAGATTTCTTGCGGAGCCGCTCAAGATCCCCTCAAGGTCCGCCGCACTCCGTCCGATGACTTCCCCGCAACGGTGCACGGCCGGAACGCCGAGAGGCGGTCCGGACAGCGGGCGGAACCAGCGTGAGTGAGACGTCGGCGGTCTCACTTCACGATGGACGCTGGTGTCGGTGGCCTCCGGGCCACCGGCACCGCACCATTGCCGGAGTATCACGTTCGGTGGTGGGACCACGGTGAGGGCCTCAGGCGGCGACCGCACTGCGCAGCAGTGCGAGGTACGCCGCCCGAGGCACCTCCACCACTCCCAGGCTGGCCAGGTGATCGGTCTTCCACTGCACGTCGAGCAGTTCGGCTCCCGTGTCGTTCAGCCAGTCGACCAGCGCCACGAGCGCGACCTTCGACGCGTCGGTCGCCTGCGAGAACATCGACTCGCCGGCGAAGAAGCCGTTGATCCGCACGCCGTACAGGCCACCGACGAGCTCGCCATCGCGGTAGGTCTCCACGGAGTGCACCCAGCCCAGTCGGTGGAGGGCGTCGTAGGCGTCGACGAACGCCGGCGTGATCCAGCCGTGCGGCCGGCGTGGGTCGCCGCAGCGCTGCATCACGTCCCGGAAGCGGGTGTCGAAGCGGACCTCGTACCGGGCGCAACTCTTGCGCAGTGAACGGCTCACCTTCAATCCGTCGAGCGGCAGGACGCCGCGCGGATCGGGCGACCACCAGCCGAGCACCCGCTTGCGGACCGGCATCGGGAACAGCCCCGACCGGTACGCCGCGAGCAGCGTGCCCGGCCGCAGGTCGGCGCCCACGGCGCAGAGCCCGTACCGGTCCGCGTCGTCGGGGTCGGGGAGTCGCCAGGCCGACGGAGGTGGCTCGATCGGGCGCATCGGCGCGAACCCCTGGTGCCACGCGCGTCGCACCGGTGTCGGGGTGCCCGCCGGCGGAGTGCTGCGCCCGTCGCTCACGCGACGATCATGCCCCGTCGCGCCGCCGTTCTGCCCTCGTTCTGGCCGCGAATCCTCCCGGAAACCGCAAGGATTCGCGACCGGTGCGAGTGGCGGGGCGCCGTGTCAGGTGCCGGCGAGCTGGGCGACGATCGGGGCGAGGGCCTGGGTGCCGTCGTTCTGGCAGACGATGTAGCTGATGCCCCAGCGCTCGCGCATGGCGAGCAGGTTCTCGGTGATCTGCTGCACCGACCCGACCTGGAAGAACGGGGCGGTGGCCACCACCTCCGGCGGCAGACCGAACGCCTTCGCCAGCGCCTCGATCACCGGTTGCGGATCGTCGGTCACCTGGGTCTTGAACAGCTGCAGCTGCAGCTCGATCTCGCCGAAGCGGTCGCCCGCCGCCTCCTTCACCCAGGCGATCTTCTCGTCGACCACGTCGGCTGCGGCGGTGGCCATCGAACGCGGGTTGATCGAGCGCGCCACGATCTGCGGGTTGATCCCGACGATGTCGGCCTGCTGCGCCGCGAGCGTGAGGAGCTTGCGGCCGCCGCCGCCGATCAGGATCGGGATGTTCGAGATCGGCTTGGGCATCGCGTTCACCTCGGCGACGGAGTAGTGCGCGCCGTGGAACGAGAACGGCTCGGCGCCCCACAGGCCGCGCATGATCTGCACCGCCTCGCCGAGACGTTCGATGCGCGTGGCGGCGTTCGCCTGCTCGATGCCGGCGATGGCGTAGTCGTCCTTCGACCACCCTGCGCCGAGCCCGAGCAGCATGCGCCCGTCGCTCAGCAGGTCGATCGTCGCCGCCTCCTTCGCGAACAGCACCGGGTTGCGGAAGTCGATGCCGGCCACGTGTGGCCCGACGAGGATCCGCTCGGTCGCCGCGGCGGCCGCCATGATCGCCGGCACCGGTGCCAGCTGGTTGCCGAAGTGGTCGTCGATCTGGAAGCTCACGTAGCCGAGGTCCTCGGCCTGCTTCGCGAGGTCGCGCCACTCCTTCCCCGAGGTCGCGCGAGTGGCCTTGGCACCGAAGCGGAACGCATGCGTCATGCGCCTCATCAGACCAGACGAGTCACCTGACGGACGAGATGGGCATGTGCCAACCTGGCGGCATGGAGTCGTGCGAGGTGTGCGGGTTCGAGTGGGAGGCGATCGAGGCGGCGGAGGTGCCCTCGCGGCTCCGGGCCGCGCTCGACGGTTGGATCGAGTTGCTCGAGTCCGGCGACCCCACGATCCAGGTGCGGCCGACGCCCGACGTGTGGTCGGTGATGGAGTACGCCGGTCACGTGCGCGACGTGCTGTTCAACCTGCGCGACCGGATCGTGGTCGGCCTGGCCGAGGAGCATCCCGTGCCGAAGCCGATGTACCAGGACGTCCGGATCGCGAACGGGTTGCTGGTCGCGGACACGCCCGCCGACCTCGTGATCGAGCTGACCGCAGGGACCGGCCTGCTCGCGAAGACGGTCGCTGCGCTCGACGGCGAACGGTTGGCGCGCACGCTCGTGTACCCGTGGCCGCGGGTGGCCGACCGCAGTCTGCTGTGGGTGGCAGCGCAGGCGTTGCACGAGGCGGAGCACCACCTCGCCGACGCCCGGTCGCAGCTCGGCTGAAGCCGGGCGAGGGCGCCGTCGCGCCGCGGCGATCGGAGCGGATCAGTAGGTGGAGAAGCCGCGCTTGGTCTTGCGGCCGAGGTGGCCGGCGGCGACCATGCGACGCAGCGTCGGCACGGCCGCGTAGTTCGGGTCGCGGAACTCCGCGTACAGCGCGTCGAGGATCGCGACCGACGTGTCGAGGCCGACGAGGTCGAGCAGCGCGAACGGCCCCATCGGGAAGTTGCAGCCGCCCTTCATCGCGGTGTCGATCGACTCCATCGACGCCGTGCCCATCTCCCACATCCGCACCGCGTTGTTCAGGTACGGGAAGAGCAGCGCGTTGACGATGAAGCCGGCGCGGTCGAGCACCTCGACGGCGTCCTTGCCGCACGCCGTCGCGAACGACATCGCCGAGGCGATCGTGTCGTCGCTGGCCGTGATCGGCCGGATCACCTCGACCAACTTCATCGCCGGTGCGGGGTTGAAGAAGTGGATGCCGCACACCTGCTCGGGACGCTTGGTCACCATGGCCAGTTCCACGACCGGCAGGGTGGAGGTGTTCGTGGCCAGGATGCCCTCGGGCTTCACGATCTCCTCGAGTTCGGCGAACAGTGCCTTCTTGACGGCGAGGTCCTCGACGACCGACTCGATCACGAGATCGCAGTCGGCCACGCGTCCGAGATGATCCGTCGCCGTGATCCGGCCGAGGATCTCGGCCTTCTCGTCCTCGGTCGCCCGGCCGCGCTCGATCGCCTTCGTGAGCCCCTTGTCGATCGAGGCCACCATCGCGTCGGCGCTCGCCTGTGTGCGCGAGCGAACGACGACCTCGAACCCCGACCGGGCCATCACCTCTGCCAGCCCCGAGCCCATGATGCCCGACCCGAGGATCCCCACCCGCTTGATCTCAGCCATGGACGCGACCTTAGCTACCCGTGGGTAACTTGCCCCAAGTCGCTCGGGAGGATGGGTCGAGCGGCCCACGAGCAGGCAGGCTGTCGACATGCCCGATCCCGCCGACGACCGTGCCGAACCCGCCGAACCCGCCGAACCCGCCGCCCTCGCCGCCCTCGCAGTGTCCGACGACATCGCCCGCACGCTCTCGTTCTTCATGGAGCTCGACCGGCTGAAGTGCGTCGAGCGACGCAACCGCCTCGCCGACGGCAGCCGTCGGGAGAACACGGCCGAGCACTCGTGGCACCTCGGCATGGCGGCGCTCGTGTTCGCCGCCCACGCCACCGAGCCGGTGGACGTCGCGAAGGCGGTGGCGATGGCGATGGTGCACGACATCGTCGAGATCGACGCCGGGGACACCTTCGCCTACGACCAGGGCGAGCACCTCGCGTCGAAGGAGGCCCGCGAACGCGCCGCCGCGGACCGGATCTTCGGGCTGCTTCCCCCGGCGGCCGGGGCGCACCTGCGCGACCTGTGGGAGGAGTACGAGCGCGGCGACACACCCGAGGCCCGGTTCGTGATGGCCGTCGACCGGATGGCGCCGATGCTGCTGAACCTCGCGGAGGGCGGCACCACGTGGCGTGAGCACGGCATCACGCGCGAGCGCGTCGTGGAGCGCAACGGCCCGCACGTGGCGCCGGTGCTGCCCGAGGTCTGGGCGCACGCCGAGGCGCAGCTCGCAACCTTCGAGCCCTGACCGTGCCGGTTCGGGCGTGCCGGTTCGGGCGTGCCGGGTCGGGCGTGCCGGGTCGGGCGTGGCGGAGTTCACGCCCGCCGTTCATCCCGAGTTCACCTCGCCCCGGCGGCTCGGCCACCTCGGCTCGGTACCGTGCGGCGGATGGAAACCGGCCTCGTCGATCCCCTCGTCGACCCGCGCCGCGTCATCGCCCTCGACGCCGTGCACAACTTCCGCGACCTGGGTGGCTATCCGGCGCGTGAGGGCACGCTCACCCGCTGGCGCCGGCTCTTCCGCGCCGACGGCCTGTACCGGCTCACCGAGCGCGACCTCGACCGCGTGCGCGAGCTCGGCCTGCGCACCGTCATCGACCTGCGCACCCCGGACGAGCTCGCCACCCGCGGCACGTTCCCGCACGAGTCCTTCGACGTCACCTTCACCCACCGTCCGGTGATCGACACCACCTGGGAACTCGACGACCACGTCGACAAGACCGCCCACGAGTTCCTCACCTGGGCCTATCGCGACATGCTCCGCCAGGGCGCGGGCACGCTGGCCCGGGCGATGACCGACCTGGCGCGTCCCGGTGCGCTGCCGGCCGTCTTCCACTGCGCAGCCGGCAAGGACCGCACCGGCGTGCTGGCCGCCCTCCTGCTCGGGACCCTGGGGGTGCCGCGGTCGGTGATCCTGGCCGACTACGCCCTCACGGCCGACGCGATGGAGCGCATGCGCGAGTGGGCGCTGCGCGAGTACCCGGAGATGGCCGAGCAGATGGCGGACACCCCGTCGGCGTTCATGGCCGCGCTCCCCGAGTCGATGGGTGAGATCCTCGACGACATCGAGACCGGGCACGGCACGATCGGGGCCTACGTCCGCTCGATCGGCGTCACCGCCGACACGGTCGACACGCTCGCCGCCGAGCTGCTCGTCACCCCCTGACGTTCTGGCCCTCCGACCCTCTCACCCTGTGACCCTCTGACCCTCTGACGCGGCACGACCCTCCGGTCGGCCACTGCGCTCGGTGGAACCCGATCACCGACGGACGACGGCGTACGCTCCCCGGCATGACCGGCACGATCGCCCTGCAGGGAGGCGGCCCCTTCACCGCCAACGACGACCTCGACGCGCAGCTGCTCGCCGGGGTCACCGGACCCACGGCCGGCGGCCGGGTGGTGGTGCTCCCGACGGCGGACGCCTTCGAACACCCGGAGCGCCAGGTGGCCGCGGCGATGCACTGGGGCGAGCGGCTGTCGGTCGAGGTGGAGGCCCTCATGGTGCTGCGGCGGGGCGAGGCGATGGAGCCGGGTGCCGCCGACGTGGTGCGTGCCGCCCGGGCCGTCTACCTGGTCGGTGACCAGCCGCTGCACCTCCGCTCGGTGCTGAAGGACACGCCGGTGTGGGCCGCGGTCGGTGAGGTGCTCGCCGGCGGCGGGCTGGTGGTCGGGGTCGGGGCGTCGGCGTCGTGCCTGTGCGACCCGATGGTCGACCCCCGTGGCGGGGCGTTCACGCTCGGGCTCGGGCTGGTGACCGGGGTGACGCTGGTGCCCGCCGTGGAGACGTGGTCGGGCGAGCGGCTCCACCGCACGCTCTCGATGGCGGCGACGTCGCAGATCGTGGTGGCGTGCGTGCCCACGGGTGCGGCGCTGGTGCGCAGCGGTGGGGCGTGGGAGCGCGTCGGCGAGGTGGACGTACGCGGCGAGCTGGCCTGAGGCCGCTCGCCATCGCGGCCCCTGAGGCGGCTCAGCTCTCGACGATCTCGACCGAGACGATCTCGATCGGCACCAGCGGCGGCACGCCGTTCGTGGTGGGGTCGGCGAGGTTCTCGAGCGCCTGCACCGTGGTGTCGTAGCCCTCGGAGACGGTGCCGAGGATCGAGTAGTCCGGCGTGAGCGACGAGACACCGTCGGGGCCGGTGACGATGAACCACTGGCCGCCACCGGTGTTCGGCTGGCCGGTGTTGGCCATGGCCACCACGCCCTCCTGGTACTCGCCGGGGGCGGGCAGCTCGTCGGGGATGTTGTAGCCGGGTGCCGTCTCGTCCTCGCCGGGGCGGCCGCACTGGACCACGAAGTCGCGGATCACCCGGTGGCAGCCGGTGCGGCCGTCGTAGTAGCCGTAGCGGGCGAGCACCACGAAGTTGTTCACCGTGCCCGGGGCGCCCTCGGTGTCGAGGTCGATCGTGAACGATCCCTGGTTCGTCGTGACGATCGCCTGGTACGTCACGCCGTCCTCGATGCACTTCGCCGGGGCCGACTCGAAGCTGTCGGGCAGCTCGCTCGACCCGTCGGCCTCCGGGCACTCCAGCTCGCCGTAGGCGAACTCGACCGTCGTGGTGGGCGCAGCGGTGGTCTCCGCAGCGGCGGTGGTGTCCGTGGCGGCGGTGGTGCCGGTCGCGCCCGCTGCGTCGGTGGTGTCGCTGGCTGCGGTGGTGGCCGGTGCCACCGTGGTGGTGACGGCCGGGGTCTCCTCGTCGTCGCCGCCGACCACCCGGGCGAGGAGGAACAGCAGCAGGAGGCCGCCGATCACCACGATCGCGATGCGGGTGCCGCGCTTGCGCGTCTTCTGCTTCTTGGCCTCGCGCGCCAGCTCCTCGAGCCGGGCTTGGCGGTTGGCCTTCTGTCGTTCGCGCTTCGCGGTGCCCACGGGTCCGGCAGGTTAGCGGGGGTGCTCCCCGGACCATCGTCGGGATCGGCAACACGCGCTCAAGTCGCGCGCCCCGAGTGCCGAAGCCAAGTCGTGCAGGCGGATGTCGTGCAGGCGAGAGACGACGCCCCCGCGGCGGTCATGACGCGTTCGTCGCGCCGGTCGAGGGGTCGGGGCGGGACGGAGCCGGCTCCGGCGCGCGCCGTGGCATCACGCGTCCTGGCGGTGGTCGCACTGATCTGGGGGCTGGCCTACCTCGGCTGGCGCGCGGTCGCCACGCTCGACGGGGCCCCGTGGTGGCTGGGCACCCCGACCCTCGTGGTCGAGGTCGTCGGTCTGGTCGCGGTGGCGCTCACCTGCTGGGCGCTGTGGCGCCGGCCCGCCCTCGCACCGCCGACCGCGGCGGTCGCCGCCCCGGCACTGGTGGAGCGTGACGCTGCGTCCGCGCCGGACACGTCGACCACGATCGTGGTGCGCTGTCGCGGTGAGGAGCTGCCCGTCGTGCGGGCCACGCTGCTCGCCGCACGGGGGATCGCCCCGATCACCGTGGTCGACCTCGACGCGCGTCCCGACGTGGCCGCCCTCGCGGTCGAGCTGGGCATCGGCTACGTCGCCACCGACCCCGATGACGACGACGGTCTCTCGATCGCCGCGCTCGCCGTCGACACCCCGACGCTGCTGTGGCTCGACGCGGGCGACGTCCCGCACCCGTCCGTGCTCGACCGCCTCGTCCCCTGGCTGGACGACCCGTCGATCGCCGTGGTGCAGGGTCTCGTCGAGTCCGCCCTCCCCGAGTCAGCCGAGCACGGTTCGAGCGGCCGTCACGATCACCAGTTCGAACGTCGCGTGCTCGTGCCCTCGCTCGGCGCCCGTGGCGTGGCCGTGTTCCGCGGGTCGGGTGCGCTGGTGCGCACGGCGGCGGTGCGCGACGTGGCACTCGTGCGGTCGTCGACGGCGATGGTGCAGGCCGACCTCACGGCTGCCCTGCTCGCGGGCGGCTGGCGCATCGTCGCGCCGGGTGGTGCCCCCGTGGTGGCGGTCCAGCCGTCGTCGAACCCCACTGCGGTGGAGGAGACGCGAGCGTGCGAGGCGAGCGCGGCGCGTCACCTGCTCGTCGGTCCGCACGGAACGCTCCGGCCCAACGGGCTGAGCGTCTCCGCCCGGCTCGCACTGGCGACGATGGCGATCCGCCCGCTCGCCGGCGTGCGCCGCGGTGTCGTGATCGCCCTGCTGCTGGGCGCGCTCCTCGCCGGGCGGTTGCCGTTCGTGGGCGACCCGTGGGTGTTCGCCGCGCTGTGGGGGCCCTGGTTCGTGCTCGCCGCCGTCGCGCTGTGGGGTCTCTCGGCCGGCGAGGTGCGTCCGGGCGACCGGACCCGCTGGTCGATGCGCGTGCTCGGTGCGTCGTGGCGCGGCGTCGCCGCACCGGACGGCCGCCCCGACCCGGCCCAGCACGTGCTCGGCGGTGCCTTCGGGCTCCACCACGGGGTGGCGTCGGCCGGCACGGTCGCCGCGATCAGCATCGTGATCTGCATCAGAGCGCTGAGCGACCGGGTGACGCACACACTCGCCGCAATGCCGCTCGACCGGACCGCGGCGCTGCTGGTCGTCGCGCTGTGGTCGCTCGGCGGAAGTCTCGACGCAATGCGCCTCCTGGCCCGCCGCGCGCAGACCCGCAGGGCCACCCGCCTGGCGTCGTCGCTGCCCAGCACCTTCGCCGACCACGCGTCGCTCGTGGTCGACCTCACCCCGTTCGGTGCCGGCGTGCTCGGCGACGTCGAGCTGCCCGTCGGCAACGAACAGCGCCTCGACGTCGTGCTGCCCACCCCCAGCGGTGTCGTGTCGGCGTCGCTGTCCGCCGTCGTCCGCAACGTGCGCACCGACTTCAGCGGTGAGCGCCGCTACGGCGTCGAGTTCGAGCGCGTCGACTCCTACGTCGCCGACGCGCTCGTCGACTACTGCACGATCCAGCCCGCCCTCGAGCTGCTCGGCGCCCGCGCCGGGGTGCCCGCCCGGGGGCGCACCGCCGTGACGTCCTCGGCGTCGGAGGGCCAGCTGGTGGTCCTGCTCGACGACCAGCCCGCCGCGCCGCGTCGCATCGGTCTTCGCGCCGCCGCGCTCGTGGCCGTCTCCGGCGCGATGGCGAGTGCCGTGCCGACCGTGCAGGCGGACGCACCGCCGGGGTCGGTGTCGGGCGTGGTGGTGATCGCCGTCGCCGCCGACGAGCTCGGCGCGGACGACGTCGCCGTGGCACCGCCCGCGTCCCCCGGCGCTCCCGTGACCACCGACGCGACGACGGGCGTGACGATCGACCCGCCGGCGCCCGTCGACACCGGGGATCTTCCGTCGCTCGACGACCCGGCCGGCACCACCGAGTCCACGGCGGTCGGCATCGCCGACGGCCCCGACCTCTCCGTGCCGGCGCCCGGCACCACCGGGGCGACGACCGGGCGGGGTGCCGCCGGCACCGTCGTCACCGTCGTCTGTGCCGCGGACCCGGGCCCCGATGGGTCGTGGGGAACGTCCGACGACGCCTTCGGCGCACCGGTGTCGACCGTGGTCGGCGACGACGGCAGCTGGTCGGTCGACGTCACCGGTGCGGCCTGCTGGGCGTCGATCGCACCTCCGGCCGGGCTCATGGCGCCGGGCGACACCACCGCGCTGGAGGCACCGCGCGCGGCGCTCCCCGTCGATCGCAGCTCGGGTCGCGCACCCACCGTCGAGCTCGTCCGCAGGGCGGCACCCGGCTCCGACACCGTCGAGCAGTCGACCGATGAGTCGACCGTCGCGGAGGTGCTGGTCGACGACGTGGTGTGGGCCGACCGCGATCGCAACGGCGTGATCGGTGCGGGCGAACCCCGCGTCGACGGCGTCACGGTGACCCTGCTCGACGCGGCCGGCACCGCCGTGGCGTCGGCCGTCACCGACGACGAGGGTGTCTTCCGGTTCGAGGGCGCGGCCGACACGCCGTACCGCCTGGCGGTGTCGAACCTGCCGACCGGGTTGGTCGCCCCCGACGTGCTCGGCAGGACGGACGAGTTCGTCCTGCCCTTGGGCGGTGACGTCGACCTGTCGGTCGGCCTCGTCCCGGCCGTCGCCTCCGACGCCGCCGACGTCACCGACGCCACCGACGTCACAGCTCAGAGCGGCGGCGAGAACGGCAGCGTCGCCGGCCCGGTCGTGCCCGCATCCGGTTCGGCATCCGGTTCGGCATCCGGTTCGGCATCGGGCACCGCGTCGTCGACGCAGCGCTGGTTCGTGGCCCCGCCCGACGGGTCGGTCGCGGTGGGCGGATCCGGCGGTTCGCCGCTCGGGAGCTGGGTGGTCGTGCTGCTCGGGACCTTGATCGGGGTGTCGGTGCTCGCCGGGTCGGTGCGTGGGTCGTCGGGCGGAGCGTCGGGCAGGTCGTCGAGGTCGTCGACGCCGGCCTTCGCGATGAGGTAGCCGATCGCGCGCTCGGCCTTGGGGTAGCGGTGCACGAGTGCCCAGAAGTCGTCGCCGTGACCGGGGACGTCGAGATGGCACAGCTCGTGGACGATCACGTAGTCGATCACCCAGTCGGGGAACGAGGCGATCCGGTCGGAGATGCGGATCGTGCCCGTGGCGGGCGTGCACGACCCCCAGCGGGTGGTCATGTCGGTGGCCCACCGGATGTCCGTCGGGCGCCGCAGCCCGTGGCGGCGACCGAGGGTGCGGGCCCGTGCGGCGAGGTCGATCCGCTCGGCCGACAGCTTGCGGGCGAAGCGTCGCGACATCTCCTCCACCCAGTGCTGCTCCTCCGCGCGGCTCATCCACGACGGGATGGCGAGGCGCAGCGTGGTGCCGACGAGCTGGGCGCCGACCGATCGACGGCGGCGGGCGGACCGGGTGACCTCCACCCGGAACCCCGCGCCAGGGGGATCGCTCGTCCCGGCCGCGCCGGACGCGCCGGACTCCTGCGCCGCGCGATCGTTCACAGGATCTCGGTCGCGGGCCGCCGGTCGTCGGGGGCCCGGTCGGTGGCCCGGTCGGTGGTCCGTCCGTGGCCCTGGTGCTCGGCCAGCAGGTGGACGGTGTCGCCCGCGACGAGCCGGCCCCGGTGCACCTCGAACCACGAGCCCGACAGGTTGGGCAGGTGCGGGGCCTCCGCGCCGACGGCCCGTCGCGTGGCGCGGATGACCCCACCGTGGCTCACGACGAGGACCTCGCCCCCGGCGTGGGCGGTGGCGATGTCCGCCAGCGCGGCCATCACCCGCGCGGCCGCGTGCTCGTAGGGCTCGAAGCCGTCGGGCCGCCGGCGTTCGGCGAGGTAGCCGGGCCATCCCTGCTCGACCTCCTGGTGCGTGAGGCCCTCCCACGGACCGACGTCGGTCTCGCGCAGGCGGGCGTCGACGACGACCGGCCCGACCCCGTGGAGCGCGGCGATGATCTGCGCGGTGCGGTGGGCGCGCCCGAGGTCGCTCGACCAGATCGCGTCGAAGGCCCCCAGCACCTCGGCGGCCTCGGCCGCCTGCAGTTCGCCGGTGCGGTCGAGCGGCGCGTCGGCGTGGCCCTGCCAGCGGCCGCTCGCGTTCCACTCGCTCTGCCCGTGGCGCACCACGAGCAGTCGCGTGCGTTCGTGGGTGCGCTCGTGGGTGCGCTCGGGGACGCCCTGCCGGTCGGAGTCCATGGTGCGAGGGTACCGAGCCGGTCCGACGCGCCGACAGACGCCGACCGGCACCGGTCCGCGCCGGTCCGCGCCGGTCCGCTCCGGCCCGCGCCGACCGGCTCGCCCGCTCGGAGCGGAGCCGCCCGCGTGTGACGGGGGCCGGGTACGATCGGCCCGATGGCAGTGCTCCGCTTGTTCGCGTCGGCCCGGGAGGCCGCGGGCACGGGCTCGGACGTGATCGACGGCGCCACCGTCGGAGAGGTGCTCGACCGCGCGGTCGACCGCTACGGTGCGGGCTTCGCGCAGGTGCTCACCACATGTCGCGTCTGGGTGAACGGCGACGCTGCCGAGCGCGAGGCGGCGGTGTCGCCGTCGGACGAGGTGGCGGTCCTGCCGCCCGTGAGTGGAGGAACCCTGTGAACGGTCTCGAATCCGACCTCGACCCGACGCTGCTGCCGCTCGACGAGCTGCGTGCGCTCCGGGCGTCGCTGCAGCACGACGACGACGCCGTCAGCTACGTCCGCCGGCTCGCCCAGGCGCGCCTCGACCTGATCGATGCCGAGATGCGCCGCCGCGACCGGCACGCCGACCCGTCCGTCATCACCAGCGAGCTGCCGGTCATCCTCGGCAGCCACCTGACGGGCGGCCCCGCCCGTCCGCCCCGGCCGGCCGAGGACGCGAGTGACCACCCGCTGGCGATCGAGCTCGAGCACCTGTGGGCCGAGCACGGCGGCAGCGACCTGCCGTCGCTCGACGACGACCAGCTCGTCGCGCTGCGCAGCGATCTCCGGATCTTCGAGCAGGTCCGCTCGAAGGAGCGCAAGGCGCTCTTCGCCCGCATCGACGGCCTGAGCGCGGAGCTCGTGCGTCGCTACCGCGAGGGCGAGGCCGACGTCGAGGGCCTGCTCGCCGACGACTGAGCGCCCGAGCGCCTCGTGACCCGACCCCAGATGCCGCCGGTGCCCCCGATCCCGCCGGGTCTCGACCCGCGCCTCGACCAGCGGCTCGCCGAGGTCGGCGACTTCATCCGCAGCCAGCGCGAGATGGCCCGCATGAGCGTGCGCCGCCTCGCGGAGCTGGCGGGGGTGAGCAACCCCTACCTCTCCCAGATCGAGCGCGGGCTGCGCAAGCCGAGCGCCGACATCCTCCAGCAGATCGCGAAGGCCCTGCAGATCAGCGCCGAGACGCTGTACGTGCGCGCCGGGCTGCTGAGTGACGACGACACCGGTGCCAACCCGGTGCGCGACGCGATCGCCCGCGACCCGAACCTCACCCCCGAGCAGCGCCAGGCCCTGCTCAACGTGTACGAGAGCTTCCTCGCGAGCCGCCCACCCGACGCCTAGCACGGGGCGCGGCGGTCCCGCGGCCGGTGGGCCGGGGGCCGGCGTCCGGACGGGCGGGAATCCCCAGCCGTTGGGTAGGGTTTGGACTCTCCGTGCGACGAGTGGCCGTGATCTCCCTCCACACCTCGCCCCTGGCGCAGCCGGGGTCGGGTGACAGTGGCGGCATGAACGTGTACGTCCGCGAACTCGTGTCGTCGCTCGCGCAGCTGGGTGTCGACTGCACCACGTTCACCCGCGCCGACCGGCCGGGTCTGCCCGAGGTCGTGCAGATCGAGCCCGGGCACCGCGTCGTGCACGTCGCCGCCGGTCCGCACGACCTGGCCAAGGAGGACCTGCCGGGGGTCGTCGACGAGTTCACCGCCGGCGTCCGGCGTCATCTCGACGGCGAGTTCCCGGCCGACGTCGTGCACGCGAACTACTGGCTCAGCGGCCTGGTCGCCCACCGGCTGAAGCACGAGCGCGGCCTGCCGTTCGTCACCACCTTCCACACGCTCGCCAAGGTGAAGGCCGAGGGCGGCGACCGCGAGCCCGAGCTGCGCGAGCGCGCCGAGGCCGAGATCATCGGCTGCGCCGATGCCATCTGCGTGAACTGCGACGAGGAGGAGCGCCAGTTCCGCCGGCTCTACGGCGACCCGCCGGGGCGGATCGAGGTGATCGCCCCCGCGGTCGAGCACGCGTTCTTCGCCCCCGGCGACCGCGCCGGTGCCCGGCGTGCGCTGGAGCTGCCGGCCGACCGGCCGGTGCTGCTGTTCGTCGGCCGCATCCAGCCGCTGAAGGGTCCCGACGTCGCGGTGCGGGCGCTCGCCGCGATGCGACGCACCGACGCCCATCTGCTGGTGGTCGGTGGCGCGAGCGGGATGGAGGGCGACGGTGCGGCCCGCGAACTGCGGGCGCTCGTCGACCGGCTCGGCGTCGCCGAGCGGGTGCACTTCGTACCGCCGCAGCCGCACCACATCCTGTCGACGTACTACCGGGCCGCGGATGCGGTGGTGGTGCCGAGCCGCAGCGAGAGCTTCGGGCTCGTCGCGCTGGAGGCGTCGGCGTGCGGCATCCCGGTCGTCGCCAGCGCGGTCGGTGGTCTGCTCACGCTGGTCGAGCACGGGGGCTCCGGCAACCTCGTCCCCGATCGCGATCCGCAGCGCTTCGCCGAGCACCTCGACCGGCTCCTCGACGATCCGGTGCTGGCCGCCCGGCTCGGCCGCCGCGGCCACGAGCGCTCCCTCGCCTACACCTGGCGTCTCGCCGCCGACCGGTTGTGGAACCTGTATGCCGACCTGCGGGTCCGCGAGTTGGTGGCCTGCGAGTGAGCAACGTCTTCGACGACGGCGCGCTCGCCGTGCTCGAGCGTCAGATCGACGAGTGGCTCGCCGGCCTCCGGGCCGAGAACCCGGCGATCGAGGCGATCGACCGCGGCGAGGGTGACGAGTGCCGGTGGTACGTGCGCATGCGTGGCGAGGCCAAGGAGTACATCACCATCTGGTTCACGCTCGGCCAGCGCACCCTGCGCTACGAGACGTACGTGATGCCGGCCCCGGTCGAGCACGTCACCGAGGTGTACGAGCAGGCGCTGCGTCGCAACGAACGACTCGTCGGCGCACACTTCGCGATCGGTGCGGAGGACGCGCTGTTCCTGCGCGGCGAGCTCCCGCTCACGGCACTCGACGAGGCCGAGCTCGACCGCGTGGTCGGCTCGCTGTACGCGTACGTCGAGCAGTCGTTCCCTGCGTTGATCCGCCTGGGCTACGCGAGTCACGTGGCGCGCCTCGAGCAGGCGGAGGCCGAGGCCGGCACC